>JFJP01037100.1_pt1 | contig 86260 bp, 63 predicted proteins | sample 431651 | NCBI WGS metagenome assembly JFJP01 (sample SAMN02602958, study PRJNA72255) | Microbial mat metagenome, whole genome shotgun sequencing project. | biome: fresh water; feature: sink hole; material: water; isolation source: purple microbial (photo- and chemosynthetic) mats found in...
GCAATTTATGTGAACCGCTAATATAACTATAAAAATGAATATTATATTTAAAAAAAGTTAAACATGCAGGAAGTTCGGAGTGTCTAAAGTACGGAGTGCCTAAAGTTCATAATTTGTCCCTGATTCACTTAAAATTACAAGTACTCTAGGCACTTTAAGTACTTAAGGCACTCCAGGCACTCTAAGTACTTAGTTTCTCAACCGTGTACTTCAGAGGTAGCTCAACATAAAACACACTCCCCTTGTCAGCTTCCGATTCAAACCAAATTCTTCCGTTTGCACCCTCAACATATTTCTTTACAATCGATAATCCGAGCCCCATTCCCGAGGATTTTGTTGTAAAATTCGGAGTAAAAAGCTTCTTTTGAATATCATCGGGAATACCCGACCCGTTATCGGCTATCGTCACAACTACCTTGTTTCCTGCAATATCCATATTTACTTTTATAATTCCCTCACGCCCGGAAGGAATCGACTGGATCCCGTTCTTGATCAGATTTGAAAAAACTCCGTTCAGCTGCTCCTTATCTGCATAAACAATTACCTTATTTTCCTGCGGCCACTTTACACGAAAAGAAATATTGGCACTGTTTTTAAACAGCTCGAGTGTTGTTGTTATCTGATCGGGCAGATTGATCTCCATGGGATTTGTTCCCGGCATCTTGGCAAAAGATGAAAAGGCAGAGGCAATAGACGACAGGTTATCAATATATTCAATCTGGTTCTTCGTAAACTTCTCAAGCTTCTTTTCAAAGCCGGGAACCTTATCATTCCACGATTTAAAAAGTTGCTGCACATTTAATTTCATGGGTGTGAGTGGATTCTTGATCTCGTGTGCAATCTGCTTGGCCATCTCCCTCCACGCATATTCCCTTTCCGAATTTGCAAGCTTATGAGTACTCTCCTCAATCTCATCAACCATACGGTTGTACTGCCTGACAAGTTCAGCTATCTCATCACTTCCGCTATACTTGAGATGCTCACTTTTCTTCCCGACCTCAACTGATGCGAGTCCCTCACTAAGCATCGAAAGTGGAGCTGTGAGGCGTCTGCTGATAAACACAGCAATACTCATTGTTATAACAATAAGCAGAAGTGTGAAATTAATAACAGCGACAATAAGATTTGAGATCTCTTTTGCAAGAACACTCTGCATCCTGAAATACGGAAGATTAAGATATGCAATAACTTTGTTATCGGCATTGAAGAATGGAGCATACATTGATAAATACTCAAGATTTCCGATCTTTTCCTTCTGATAATATTCGCTTTTAGTAAATTCTTTCAGGTTAATTGATGCCATATTATTAATCCTCTGGCTTGTAAGATTCCTGGTGAAAATCTCGGGCCTCGATGTGGCAATTAGATAACCCTGCAGATCGTACAGGTTTATATCGGTATTAAAAATGTTCGAAAGCTTAATCAGCAATTCATCTAATGAGGCATAAGTGCTATTTCTCCAGTCATTTGTAAGATGCTTTTCCATCGACAGTTTCCCGTCGAGTTCCATATAAACTGAATTCAGTTTTTCCTTAATATTTTCATTATGTTTTGACTGGTACTGGTTAATTGTTAAAAAAGCAATAACTATACCTATCAGAACAAAGGAGAAGAGAAGGATTCCGATGTATGATAACTGAAGTTTCTGTCTGAAATTAAAGAAACTGATTTCTTTCACTGCAGGTCTTCTGACCAATAATATAAATATGTTGGCCAGGAGAAGAATAAATGCAAATAGGTACGCAAAGGAAATTGCCAGATCGCCGGTTGTAAGATAAGGCCGTGAAATGATTACAGTTGCATTTCCGTTCTTGTAAAGGACATGCTTAAATCCATCGGCTCTGAAGACTCTGTATTCCGAAAGTTTATCAACATATTCTGCATCAGTCTTATCATAAGGAAAATCACCGGTTCGAAGCACAACTTCACCGTTAATATATTTTGCAAATGAATAATCCTTTAAACCTGAATATCCATGATATTTCTTATCCAGCAGCAGAGAGGAATATCCTGGCTGAAAGACATTAATATCGCTGTAAAGTTCAATGAATAAACCGTTTAAAGAATTTTCCTCACCTTTGAAAACCATTTTCCCGAGGTAATACGATCTGCCTCCCTGGTTATCGATAAAATAAAAATCAGTCCCTGTAAGTTTATGCCCGTTGAGCTTAATTCTTTCATCAAAAAATTTAAAACAATTTTCGAAAACGTCATTCCCGGGTCCGATATTCAGGGGATCGTCATTCCTGCACAAAACAATATTGAAATTGAAATTTGCCCAGTAACCTGTGAAATATGTCGATTGAAGATAGTTGGACAGATTGTAAAGATCCTCCCTGTTTTTATTGAATGATTCCGACTCCATTGTTTTCTTTAAAAACTCATCTTTTCTTATCATGGGCCATAATTCAAGAAGGAGATGTTCTGCTTCCGGGTCGTTTTCTGTTGAAAAGGAGACTGTCTGTATTTTAAGGTTCTCTGTAGTCTTGATTTCTGAATACATTGTTATAAAGAAAAGGGAATAGAGTCCGAAAATCAGTGAAATGAAAACTGCTACGTTGAACAGTCCTTCCCTCTTTTTACCTGTATACCATGCACTACCTGCCAGAAATAAATAAAACAAAGCCAGAGGAATAAAAGTATCAGGATGGGAAAAGTAGATTGCAAAAAGGAAAATTACAGAGGGAAGCAATGAAACAATAACTCTGATTAAACTGAGCTTACTGTAAAACTGAAATAGCCTTACCAGGTAGAGTACCGGAATCAGAAGCAGCAGGAATAATGCTGTAAAACCAGCAATACTGTAAATAGAAAGATCAAGTACTTTATATGCCTCAAAACTAATATTGGAAGTTAAAATGAGCTTACTGAAAATATTGTGAAAAAGGTAGATGAACATTGTTCCTGCAAGCAATAGCCCCGATAGTAAAACTGAGTCGCGGAAACCCTTAACCTCTCCGGAATCCTGATAAGGAAAATGTTTATAACAAGCATTTGAGAAAATCAATGCAAGAGTGCTGAGAACAAGCAAATGACCAAGGGATGGGATAAGATTATTAAGTGAGAACCTGTATGGGGAGAACAATTCTGTCTGCAGAAAAACTGTGGGTCTTCCAGTAAGGAGAATTATAAAATAAACAGAGGAAAAAGCAAAAAGCAAAAATGCGACTCCGTAAATGTATCTTTTCTTCACAGACAGAATCCTGCTGACTTCAAGCAGAAATAAAATAATCAGGATTAATGCTGCTGTCCAAAGCAAAAGCGGCAGGATAATTAAAAGTGAGTTCTCCCTTACCTCCGGAAAGACAAGAGAAAAAAGAAACTTACCCGACTTGTCTTTAATGTGAAACTGAGAGGCATTTTTATCGGTAGTGAAACCAACATCCCCCGATAATCTGAAACTTTTATCGAAACCGCTTTTTATAATATCATTTTCAAAGCTGTAATCAAAATGAAGCCTCAGCAAGCCAACTATCCTTTCATTTCCTGCTTCAATAGTCCTGGCAAGAAACCATCCGTTCTGCAGAAAGATAAGGTTTTTGCTGAATGCTGTATCTCCAAGATTTGAAGGAACATTGAATCCGTTATCCGACCAGTAAATCAGTTTATTATCGAGGAATTCAAGGATTGTTATGTTGTTTTTCTCGGCTATAGAGAAAAGGTTATTTTCTGTAATTGATCCATGGTGATCGTCATCTGAAAGGATTGGCTTCATTCCGTTAAGGCACTCTTCAAGAATTTTTTCCCTGGAGCTTAATATTTTATTAACCCGTCTGGTTTTGAAAAAATACTCGAAATCGCTGAAATAAACAGATTCAGCTGCAAATGCCAGTAAAATAAGCACAACAATTAAGGCGGGCAAAAGCCATCTGAACCGGGTTCCTTTCATAATCTGATATTTAACCTATTCATGATGATATGGTTCACCTTTAATAACAGTAAAAACTCTGTACAGCTGTTCCAGGAACAATAATCGTACCAGCTGATGCGGAAAGGTCATTTTTGAAAGAGACATTTTCATGTCGGCTCTGTTGTAAACGTCATCTGAGAAACCCCACGGCCCGCCAATGACAAACAGAATGCGTTTCTTCTGCAGCATAAAGAGTTTCTCAAGCATCACTGTAAACTCTATAGTCCTGAATTCCTTCCCTCTTTCATCCATAAGGATAACATAATCATCGCTGTTAACAATCTGGAGAAATTTATTCCCTTCCCTGGTTTTCTGTTCCGGTATCGGAACATTAGCCACATTTTTTAATTCAGGAAGTGTAATTATCTCAAACGAAGAATACCTTTTAATCCGTCCGGAATATAATTCAGCAACCTCTGCTATGTTTTTATCAGTAGTTTTTCCTGTCTGCACCAATGCTATTTTCATAAAATTGTTCTGATATTTTACCACTACTACAAAAATAACAAATAAGTTCGGAGTGCCTAGAGTTCGGAGTGCCTAAAGTTAAGCTAATGTCTGTGTTCTGCTTTAACTTTAAGTACTCTAAGTACTTTAGGCACTTTAGGCACTTTAGGCACTTGTTATAAAATAAATGCTAAATTTGTAGTTTCCTTCTTATTAAGTGAAGGCAATACTAATCTTAAAAGAAATGAGATCCTTAAATATTATTCCTGTTGTAATTCTGATGATAAGCGGCCTGACAGCCAGTGCACAGGATCCGGTAAGAATCCCCGAGGGAATTTCAATTGCCATTAAAGCAGGTAATGCGGCTGAACTGGCAAAATATATGAATTCTACAATTGAGCTTCTGCTTCTTGACAAAGAGGATTTTTATAAGAAAAACGTTGCTGAGGTTATCCTGAAAGATTTTTTCAATGAATATCATTCCAAAGACTTTTCAATTCTGCACCAGGGAGCTAAGAACGATGCCCAGTATGCTATTGGCAATCTGAAAACTGAAAAAGGTGACTTCAGGGTATATTTTCTGCTGAAAAAAGTAGGCCAGGAATTACTCATTCATCAGATTCGCATTGAACCGGACAATGGAAAATAGTGAGCTCCGTAAATTTATTTTAAGGAACCTTGAGGAAGATCTGGGTAACGGAGATCATTCATCACTTGCGTGCATTCCAACCGAAGCATACGGTAAAGCAAAACTGCTTATTAAAGAAAAAGGCATACTTGCCGGCATACGTGTTGCTTCAGAGGTATTTGCAGTTGCCGACAAAAATTTAAAAGTTGAAATTCTGTTAACCGACGGGACTCCTGTTAAGTCCGGAGATATTGCTTTTTATGTTACCGGCCCGAGCCAGTCTATTCTGAAAACGGAAAGGCTCACCCTGAATATTATGCAAAGGATGAGCGGAATAGCTACAAGCACATATGAGTATGTAAGCAGACTCGATGGACTGAATACCAGGATACTTGACACAAGAAAAACAACTCCCGGGTTCAGATTTTTAGAGAAAGAGGCTGTAAGAATAGGTGGCGGGACAAATCACCGAATGGGATTGTACGATATGATTATGCTGAAAGATAATCATATCGATTATGCAGGGGGAATTCAAAATGCAATAAGAAAGACACGGGAATATCTGTCTGAAAAACACTTGAATCTTAAAGTAGAGATTGAAGCACGATCAATCGAAGACATAAAAAAAATTATTGCCACTGGCGGCGTTGACAGAATTATGCTCGATAACTTTAGTGTAAAAGATACACTAATTGCCGTTAAGCTTATTGACGGAAAATTTGAGACAGAGTCGTCAGGGGGTATTACCCTTGAAACAATCAGATCATATGCAGAATGCGGAGTGGATTTCATATCTGTGGGGGCTTTGACTCATCATGTAAAAAGCCTTGATATGAGCCTTAAAGCCATATTATAAATGGATATTAGAGAGATCAGCAGACAAAGCAGTAAAGACAAAATCAGGAATCTTGTTCTGCCCGGATTCGACGGAATCCCAATAAGCCATGTTATAACTTTTGTTATAAGGGGATTCCGTAAAGGAGTACTTGTTACCAGGGCATCTTCAATCGCTTTCAATCTTCTGATGGCATTACTTCCGGCATCAATTTTTCTCTTTACACTTATCCCGTTCATTCCTATCCCCAACTTTCAGACGGAAGTTTTAAAACTTTTCGAAAACATTATGCCAACCAATACTTTCCATTTCCTGGAAACAACAATAATTGACATTGTTACAAATAAAAGCGGAGGCTTATTGCTGGTAATGCTGGTAGCCACAATCGTTTTTTCAACGAATGGAATTCACGCAGTTATTCATGCGTTTGTGGTATCGGCTCATAACTTTAAAACCCGATCGTGGGTTCAACAGCGCAAAATATCAGTAGTGCTGTTGGTAATAATTGTCTTGATGATCTCAATGGCGGGTTTCCTTGTAATATTCGGGAAGATGGGTGTAAACAGACTTGTTGAAATCAATATATTAAAAAGGTACATAGTAATCTATGTACTTATATTCCTTAAATGGATCCTGATAATACTACTCTTGTTTCTTGCAATTTCATTTCTCTACTATCTTGCTCCTGCAAAAAAAACTTACTTCAGGTTTTTCTCACCCGGTTCAACTCTCGCCACACTGCTTTTTATACTTACTTCCCTTGGCTTTTCAGCCTTCGTAAATAACTACGGGCCCTATAATAAACTATATGGTTCAATAGGAACCCTTATGGTAATTATGGTCTGGCTCTATCTGAACTCCATTGCAATTCTTATAGGTTTTGAACTTAATGTCAGCATTAACACGGCAAGGGAAGAAGATGAAATAAAGGCTCACACTGTCAGCTGCAATGAAGAAACTGCCTGACAAGCCTGCTGATCTCTTCATTCTTATTATATAACTTTTCACTAAGTCCTTTGTCGTCAAAAGCCTTAAGTTTCGCAACCACATTATCTATCACTCCTGCAGGAAAAACTCCGTCTTTTTCAAAGTATTCTCTTTGTGAGACAAGTGACTCTGCAGATTCCCAGCATGAAGCAGGAAGTGACTCAAGAACTTTCTTTTTGTCTTTCCCCTGATCTTTAAAGATGTTATAGTTTACATAAAGTTTATCAGCTTTTTCAAGGCCATCTTTCATTTCAAGACCATGTTCAGCGGCAATTACAATACCTGCAAAAAGTTTATAAATATCAGCAGAGCCGTCTGGTGATCTGAGTTCAACAGTCTGCTTCGACGGCATATTGAGAAAATCGGTCCGGTCCGATGGATTTGCATCTTTAATCATGTCCATATTCCCATTCCATCCTAGCGGAACCCGTATCAGCACAGATCTGTTTCTGTCGCCCCAGCATATATTCGTAGGTGCCTCCTGATGAGGAACCAGACGAAGGTATGAAGTCGGGATTGTGTTTCCGAAAGCTGTCAGTGATTTTGAAAGGCCGAGAATTCCGGCAATCATTTTCTTTGCGACCTTGCTGAGCTTTCCATCCTCAACCATCATATTCACTCCATCCTTTTCGAGCATCATGTGAATATGCATTCCTGAACCTGCCTTACCCACCGTAATCTTGGGTGCGAAGCTTACTTCAACCCCGTAATCAGAACCCAGTATCCTGAGAATCCACTTCGCAATAAGTAGCTGATCAACAGCTTCATCAATTTCAACAGGAAGGAATTCGATCTCATGCTGTTCAAAATCAAATCCGTCTTTTGAAAAACTCCCAACCTCCGAATGGCCATATTTTATTCTGCAACCTGCTTTTGCGCATAATTCAAGAGCTTCAACCCTTAGCTCCTCAAACTTTGCAAAGGGTCGCGCCTGGTGATAACCCTTCTGGTCAACAAGTGGATAGAGATCATCCTGAGGCGATTTTATGTAATATTCCAGTTCTCCGAATGCTTTAAAATTAAAGCCGGTTTTCTCCTTAAACCTTGTATATGCCTTTCGAAGAATATATTCAGGGGCGCTCTCAAGGGGTTTGCCATCGTTATTATAAAAGGAACAGAGAATCTCCAAAGTAGGAATCTGTGTAAAAGGATTTACAAAGGCAGTCCGGTACCTTGGAATAACATAAAGGTCGCTGGAGCCCGATTCAACAAAAGAGAAAAGACTCGAACCGTCAACCCTCTCTCCTGCAGTGAGTATCGATTCGAGGTGATCCCTGCTGAAGGGAACAAAGTTTAAAGACTTAAGTTTTCCATCATCTGCCACATACCTGAAATTTACCATAGAAATACCTTTGGCCTCGATAAACCTGATAATATCTTCGCGGGTAAAATCCTTCGATGGCTTTTTCAGATACTGAACCAGCTCATTCTGATTCATTTGTATGTCGTTGTTCTTCATTTTTCCAGTATAATGGTTAAGACAAAAATATGTATTTTCAATTTTGTGAAACATGATGAATGTTGGTATTATACTGCCTCTCCCTAAATCCCTCCCCCGGAGTGGCACAGGAGTCAACCTAAAGTTTTAATATAGTAAAATAGGGAATTAGTTTAGTACACGACATAACTTAATGTACTGAATATATGCCTGATACATTTCCCCTCCTTTTGAAGGAGGGGTGGCCGGACAACTATATAACTATGATACAAATGCTGATACCGGCCGGGGTGGTTGATATCTACAAACCAGGTCAGTAAGTGGATTTGTAGCAAAATGATGATCTGAAGAATCTAAAACTTTTCAGGTCAAAGATGTTTAGTCTTTCATATTATTGAAGGCAAGAAGAAATCATTAAATCAACCACCCCGGTCGGGAAATAAAATTTCGTAAATATATATATGAAATTCAGTCATCCCGACCACCCCTCCTTCAAAAGGGAGGGGAAACTTATTTATGCAATTTCTCTTTCATCCCCGCGGCTTAGGTTGCAGACTATGGGGCCGGATGATTAGGCCGAAAGATAGTAATATGCTGCATCGGCACCACTTCATTTCAATTAATTATGCCGGTTAACATTTTTTTTATTACTTTCGGAGCGTCAAAATTTTCAGAATGAAAAAATGGATCTTTTTCTACGTCCTTATTTTTCTTGTAAGTTGTAAAGGAGAAAAAACAGAATCATATTTTACAGCGGAAAAGGCCACCCGGTACTTCAAAAATATTGAGGAAATCTGCAACCGCGATAATGGAAAGCTGTGGGGAAAAAATCTATACGGCCCGATAATGTTTGTCGAACGTGCAAGCAGACGAATCGTTGCTAACCAGCCAGATGCAGAGGGATTGCTTAAGGGCAAGGATGGCATCTATACCGGTTTGTATCCAAAAGAATCACTTGTTAGTAATGCCCCTGCACTCTTCGGTGGCACTCTGTTTGCAATGGCTCCTCTGCCGCTTGAAGAGGATGATTACAGAATAAAAACAAGGGCAATTCACAGCCTATTCCACCTTTTCCAGGAAACAAACGGAGTAACTCCCGAGTTTTTCAATCTGAAAAACATGGATGAAAAAGAGGCACGCCTCTGGATCAAACTCGAATGGAAAGCACTTAGAAAAGCTATCTCCTCCAATATTGATGATCGTAAACTTGTAATCAGAGATGCACTCATTTTCAGAGGATCCAACAGGGAGCTTTTTAATAAAGTTGCTGACGATCAAAACAGGTTTGAGACCTATGAAGGTCTTGCCACATTCACATATACCCTGCTCTGTACAAATTCACCTGAAGAATTCAGATCAAGACTTTTTGAGAATCTCGACAGACTTTATTCAATGCAATCATATTCAAGATCATACGGTTTTATTCATGGTGCGCTGTATGCCTCTTTGTTACTCGACAAAGGTTTTGATTTCACAAAAATAAAACCTGTGAATCTTGATCTCGGGAAGATGGTTAAGGAATTGTATTCAATTGAACTGCCGGATGTTTGCAGAGATGTGGCAGGCAGCCTTGCATTAAATTATGAATTGGATATTATAAACAGGGAAGAGGAAAAGCGCCTTTCTGATATCAAAGAAAGAATTCATAAACTTATTAGCACTTTTACAGAGAAACCGGTTGTCTTTCTTGAACTTGAAAGTCCTTATTTTGACTTCGAACCGGAAGAGATTCATTCCCTTGACACTCTCGGCACTCTCTATAACTCAATCAGAGTATCAGATAACTGGGGTAAACTTACAGTTGACAAAGGAGGCTGCCTGGTTTCAAACAGCTTCAAATACCTTCGCATCACAGCTAAAGGCTATAAGGCCGACAAGCATCGCATATCCGGTGATGGCTGGCATCTCATACTGAACAGTGAATGGGAACTGGTGCCGGTTGAACAGAATTATTTTGTAAGGAAGTTAATGCCCTGAAATCCGCCCCCCATCCCCCCTAAAGGGGGGCTAATCCGTACATTTCAAGAAGATTATACTAAATTTTAGAGGAATAACCCCCCTTTAGGGGGGCAGGGGGGCAAATAATTAAAGCTTCTTAAGCTCCTCAATTCTCTCCTCCAGCGACTTTATCTTAGACTCTGCATCACTCTTTTTCTTTCTTTCAAGTTCTAGAACATTTGCAGGTGCATTCTGAACAAACCTTTCATTTCCAAGTTTTTTCATAACTGCTTCCAGGAATCCTTTATGATAAGCTATCTCCTGGACAAGTTTTTCAATCTCTGCCTCAACATCAAGCATACCGGCCATAGGTATGAAATACTCTGTTGTTCCTATCATAAACGAAGCAGCCCCATCCAGTTTTTCCGTAACGAACTTTATATCAGACAGATTACATAGCTTACTGATAACTGGCAAAAATCCGCCAATAATATTTTTGTTGTCGGAAAGTATAAAAAGCTCAAGCTTTTCTTTATTCGGGATATCCTTATCTTTTCGTAAAGTTCTTACCGCACTTATCGTTTCCTTTACTGATTCAAAGCTGTTAATCAGATCAGTATCATAGTTTTTGGCTTCAGGAAGCATTGTAATCATAATGCTCTCTTTGTCTTTTCTCTCAACAAGCAACTGCCATATTTCCTCGGTAATAAATGGCATAAACGGGTGAACCAGTTTCACGAGTTTATCAAATATAATAATCGTAGCTTCAAGTGTTTTTCTGTCAACCGGCTTCTGATACTCAGGCTTAATAAGTTCAAGATACCATCCGGAGAACTCATCCCAGAACAGCTTATACGTTATCATTAATGCCTCGGAAATTCTGAACTTTCTGAAGTTCTCATCAATCTCAATAACCGATTTATCAAGTACTGCATTCATCCATTGAACTGCAATAGCTGATGATTCTGGCTGTTTAATATTATCATCAATATCCCAGTTCTTTACGAGCCTGAATGCATTCCAGATTTTGTTTGAAAAATTTCTTCCCTGCTCTGGCAGACTGTCCTCATAAAGCAGATCGTTGCCCGCAGGAGAACATAATAGCATTCCGACCCTAACCCCGTCGGCACCGTATTTTTCAATAAGGTCAATCGGTTCAGGCGAATTACCAAGCGATTTTGACATTTTTCGTCGTTGCTGATCCCTCACAAGCCCGGTAAGATATACATTACTGAAAGGCTTTTCCCCGCAGTATTCGTAACCTGCAATGATCATTCGTGCTACCCAGAAGAAGAGAATTTCAGGTGCAGTAATAAGATCGTTGGTTGGATAATAATATTTAATATCAGCATTCTCCGGCTCATTTATCCCATTGAAAGATGTTACAGGCCATAACCACGAAGAGAACCATGTATCAAGGACATCTTCGTCCTGATGAAGATCGCTGACTGAAAGAGCACCATTCCCGCTCAGTTTTCTGGCCAGAATCAAAGCCTCCTCAACAGTTTCAGCTACAACAAACTCATTGTTATTAAAATACCAGGCAGGAATCCTGTGGCCCCACCACAACTGTCTGCTAATGCACCAGTCGCGTACATTATCCATCCAGTGCTTGTAAAGATTTTTAAACTTCGCAGGATGAATCTGTACATCATCGTTCATAACTGCATCGAGAGCAGGTACTGAAAGCTCTTTCATTTTCAGGAACCACTGGAGTGAGAGCCTTGGCTCAATTACAGAATTGGTTCTTTCCGACCGTCCTATTTTATTGTTATAGTCCTCAACCTTAACAAGATTGCCTGACTTCTGAAGCTCTTTCTCTGCAAGATCTTTAGCTTTGAATCTGTCAACACCGACAAACATGCCGGCTCTTGAGCTTATTGTTCCATCATCGTTAAAGACATCGATTGAAGGTAACTTATGCCTGAGACCTATCTCATAGTCATTAATATCATGAGCAGGAGTGATCTTAAGACAGCCGGTTCCGAATTCGGGATCAACATAACTGTCAAATATAAACGGCACCTCACGGTTTGCCATAGGAACAATCACCTTTTTTCCTTTAAGATGCTTGTAGCGTTCATCATCTGGATTTGCACAAACTGCAGTATCACCAAGGATAGTCTCAGGACGGGTTGTTGCGACCATTACATATCCATCTTCTCCTACTATTTTGTACCGGACATAATATAGTTTAGATTTTTCGTCGGTATAGTTAACCTCTTCATCTGAAACGGCAGTCTGCGCCTGCGGATCCCAGTTAACCATCCTTACACCTCTGTATATCAGTCCTTTATTGTACAGATCGACAAATACTTTAATAACTGAATCGTATCTCTTTTCATCCATTGTAAAGAGGGTACGCTCCCAATCGCAGGAGGCTCCAAGCCTTTTAAGCTGCTCAAGAATTATTCCTCCGTGTTTGTTTGTCCACTCCCAGGCATGAGAAAGAAATTCTTCTCTCGAAAGGTCGCGTTTTTCGATCCCTTCCGACTTAAGTTTGGCAACTACTTTAGCTTCAGTTGCAATTGAAGCATGGTCTGTTCCCGGTACCCAGCAGGCATTTTTACCCTGCATCCTTGCTCTGCGGACAAGCACATCCTGAATTGTATTATTCAGCATGTGACCCATATGAAGAACACCTGTTACATTTGGAGGAGGTATGACAATTGTATATGGCTCCCTGCCATCAGGAGTACTCCTGAAAAAACCATTGTCCATCCAGTACTTATACCATCTGTTCTCCGCTTTACCGGGTTCGTATTTTGAAGGAATATCCATTATTTACTGAAAATGTTAAAATGATAATTGATCTGCAAAATTATAAAAATTAGTTACATTAGCCGATGGGAGAAATAAAAAGGAACATCATCGAAAAACAAACTGTTCTTTTTAGGGTTTATAACATGAATGAATCATAAAGCTATGAAGAATTATCGTTTACTTCCAAACCTTCTTTCAATACTGGTTTTGTGCCTGTTTATTGCCTCGTGCAAAAAAGATGACGATTCAGAAAGGAAGCATAAAGAATCTTTGATTCAGTTGTTGAACAACGAAATAAGTGCAGATTCTCTGGAATCTTATGTGATATGGCTACAAAATATGGGGACAAGGTTCTCACTTGCAGACAATCACAGGAGTGTAGCAGTAAATATTAAAAATAAGTTTGCCTCATTTGGCATATCAAACAGCAGACTTGATTCTTTCCTGATAACTAAAACATACAGGAATATTACATATCAGCAATATCAGTATAATGTACTTGCAACTATTTTTGGCAGTGAGCATCCCGACTCGGTTTCAATTATAGGAGCACATTATGATAATATTCTGAAGGAGGGCGATCCCTTTGCAGTTGTGTACGGGGCGAATGATAATGCAAGTGGAACAGCCGCAGTTCTGGAACTGGCAAGAGTAATGATGAAAAACAATTACACCCCGGCCAATACAATCGAATTTGTTGCATTCGGGGCGGAAGAGATAGGTCTTTTTGGAAGTTTATATTATGCAAGCCAGGCAAATCTGGCAGGGAAAAAGATCAAAATGATGCTTAATAATGATATGATTGCATATCAAACTGGCGATGATCCTGCCAGTTGGGTCGTCAATATTATGGATTATGAAAATTCTTATGGTATAAGAAAAAAAGCTGAGGCGATATGCAGTAAATATACCCAAATGAGCTTTACCACCGACAACACGTTTAATAAGCAGAGCGACAGCTACCCTTTTTACAGGTATGGTTACATGGCTGTCTTCTTTTTCGCCACAACACTCGATCCAAACTATCATACACTTAATGATGTTGCTGCCAGCTGTAATTTCGGCTACTGTCGCGAAATTGTCAAAATTAACTGTGCCCTTCTTGTTGATAATAATTGACATTATAGAAATATCGTTGGCACGGATTGCAACCGAAGCAAAGGCACGGATTGCAAATCCGCGCCAGCGGTGTCAGACAAGCAACTTTGCGAGTTCGGCGAAGCCAAATCCGCGCCAGCTAATGGTCATGCCATGGCATGACCCTGCATAATCTTTGTGATCTTTACGTAAAATCTTGGCTCCCGATAGCTATCGGGACTTTGCGGTTAATGGTTTTATTAAAATGCTTTAAATCATATAATCCATTTACAAATTTCTCTATTTTTGTCTGGTTCTATTTTAATGACTATTTAAAAATATCAATATGCCATCAATATCAGATAAAGGCAAAGCAATGCCTGCCTCCCCAATCAGAAAACTGGTTCCGTATTCCGAAGAGGCAAAACGCAAAGGAAGAAAAGTATATCATCTGAATATTGGACAACCCGATATTCCAACTCCCGAGGTTGCATTGAATGCATTGCGAAACATAAACCTGAAGGTTCTGGAATACAGTCATTCAGCCGGAAATGAGTCATATCGCCGTAAACTGGCAGCCTACTACCAGAAAATCGGAATTAAAATCGACCATACCGAGATGCTGATTACAACAGGGGGTTCAGAGGCAATTCTTTTTGCACTGATGTCGTGTGTTAATCCCGGTGAAGAAGTTATAACACCTGAACCATTTTATGCCAACTATAACGGTTTTGCCACAACAGCCGGTATAAAAGTTGTGCCTGTTGCATCACATATTGAACAGGATTTTGCCCTTCCTCCTATTGAAGAAATTGAAAAGAAAATAACACCCAGAACAAAAGGAATAATTGTCTGCAATCCTAATAATCCTACAGGTTACCTCTATTCTAAAGATGAACTACTAAAGCTTAAAACAATTATAAAAAAACACGACCTTTTCCTTTTCTCAGACGAGGCATACCGGGAGTTCTGCTACGATGGTGCAGAACATTTCTCAGCAATGAACCTCGAAGGAATTGAAAACAACGTTATATTACTTGACTCTGTTTCAAAGAGATACAGCGAATGTGGAATAAGGATCGGAGCATTAATTTCAAAAAATAAAGAGGTTATTTCAACTGCTCTTAAATTTGCTCAGGCCCGCCTATCTCCTCCCGGACTCGGACAGATTGCTGCGGAAGCTTCTATCGATACTACGGCAGATTATTTCGAAGGAGTAAACAAAGAATACACTGCCCGGAGAAACTTTATGGTTGAAGCACTAAATAAGATTCCGGGGGTCTATTGTCCTAAACCAAAAGGGGCATTTTATACGGTTGTTAAACTTCCAGTTGATGATGCTGATAAATTTGCACAGTGGCTTCTTGAAGATTTTGAATACGAGAATCAGACTGTTATGGTAGCTCCTGCATCAGGATTCTATTCAACTCCGGGGTCGGGCAAAAACCAGGTACGCATAGCGTATGTCCTGAAGATCGATGATCTTAAAAAAGCAGTGATGGTTCTGGCAGAAGCACTAAAAGTGTATCCGGGAAAGGCTTAATTGCCCCCTGCGCCCCTAAAGGGTAATTTCAATTCTTCCTTTTGCCCCCCTACCCCCCTAAAGGGGGGTTACTTCCTGCAATTGACTGAATTTCATTTAATTGTCGGACTTAGCCCCCCTTTAGGGGGGTTGGGGGGCAGCTTCACAAGGAGATAACTATTTATACAACAAATATTTCTCTCTGATTTTCGAGAATCTGTCGAGTCCCTCTTTCCAAGTTTCCCTGATTTGTTTTGAGCTCATCCCTTTCTGAATCTGTTCACGCAGCATCGGACCGCCGGCAAGTGTATCAAAATAATCCGTGAAGAATTTGTCTTTCTGCGGGAAATCATTGTAAGCACTAATTATCCAATCCAGAATAATATAAGGTTTAGGTACAAGTTTCTTTTGAATTGCATCCCTGAGATCAGTCCCATAACATTTGATACCCAGAAGCGGTGGATTTTTTGCTCCCGGAACACTCTCAGGAGTAAAACTGAAACCATTGTCGGGCAACGACGGAGACCCGAAAATCTGAAACGGGAAAGCCGTCCCTCGTCCGAGTGAAACATTTGTCCCTTCAAAAAAACAGATTGACGGATAAAGATATACTGAGTTTTGGTTTGGCAGATTAGGTGATGGCTTTACAGGCAGTTTGTAAAGTGTCTTATGGGTGTATCCCTTACACCTGATTATTGTAAGATCACATCTGACACCTCCCTTAAGCCATCCTTCGCCATTAAGCATACTGGCATATTCACCCAGAGTCATGCCATGAACTATCGGTACAGGATCCATTCCTACAAATGAACGATAGGTAGTGTCCAGAACACTCCCGTCGAAATAAAAACCGTTTGGATTTGGCCTGTCGAGGACAATACATTTAATATTGTTTTCAGCACATGCCTCAATAACATAGTGAAGCGTGGAAATGTATGTATAAAACCTCACTCCCACATCCTGTATATCGAACAATACAACATCAATACCCTCTAGGTCTTTGGAGGTTGGTTTAAGATGAGAACCATATAAACTTATTATGCTGATACCTGTAACCGGATCTTTTCCATTTTCGATCTTTTCCCCTGCATCTGCCAGATTTCTGAACCCGTGCTCCGGTGAAAATATCACTTTAATATCTGTACCTATATTAAGAAGATTATCAACCAGGTGAGTCTGGCCTGTCATAGATGTCTGGTTTGCCAATACTGCCACTGACTTGCCTTCGATCATACTTCTGTATAGCTCAATTTGCGATGCCCCTGGCGTGGGATCTTTTGATGCAAAAGCCTCAGTCAATGTACTAAATAACAACATAATGCATGCGAAACGATATATTTGTTGCTTCATCATATTATTCAAATATTTATGTAAAACTAATATTTTTCTACGACCATTCAATTTTTACTTTTTCTCTGTGGAACTCTGTGACTTCTCTGTGATCTCTGTGTAAGTTCTTAAAATACTAATTGTTACACAGAGAAAATCCGGAGGAGACACAGAGTGACACAGAGGAAACTTCTCTTTAAAATTAACTCTAAAGAAAGTATGATCAAATTTCTTACTTTTGTGTCTCAGATACAAAATGAACTTTCCATATTTCATAGCACGGCGCCTCATTAAGGGACGAAAGGAAGAAACTTCCTTCTCACGGCCAATTAATGTAATTGCGATTATCGGAATAGCAATGGGGCTTGCAGTTATGATTCTTGCAGTAGCAATTCTTACCGGTTTTAAACAGGAGATCCGGGAAAAGGTTGTGGGATTCGGATCGCACATGCAGATAATGAACTTTGACTCAAACAGTTCATTTGAAACAGCACCAATAAGTGATACCCAGACATTTATACCTGAAATTAAAGAGATTCCCGGAATAAAACATGTCCAGGTTTTTGCTACAAAAGCAGGGATTATTAAAACGGATGAAGATATTCAGGGTGTTGTACTAAAAGGTATTGGCAGCGATTATGACTGGAAGTACTTCAGCAGCAGTATTATTGACGGTTCTGTCTTTACTGTTTCTGATACGGGAAGAACAGACAAGGTGATAATCTCGAAGAAGATCTCAGAAATGCTGCAGCTGAAAACAGGTGATTCATTTGTAATGCACTTCATTCAGGATCCGCCCCGCATGAGAAAATTTACAATAAGCGGAATCTATGAGACAAGCCTTGAAGAATTTGACAAGATGTATGTCTTCTGCGATATTGGCCATATTAAACGTCTTAACGGCTGGGAAGATAATCAGGTTAGCGGATTTGAAGTTTTTATAGACGACTTTGACAGACTTGAGGAAATGTATTTTGCAGTTAAGGATGCAATTGGGTACAAAGTAACTGAAGAAGAAACAAATTTCAGAGTAGTAAGCATACGGACAAGATACCCGCAGATCTTTGACTGGCTAAACTTTCAGGATGTCAATGTAATTATTATCATTATTCTTATGCTCATAGTTGCAGGTTTCAATATGATTTCCGGACTACTGATTCTGATTCTCGAAAAAACAAATATGATCGGAATATTGAAAGCTCTTGGTTCAGAAGACAAAGCAGTTCGCCGGGTATTTCTTTATCAGGCTGCTTACCTGATCGGGAAAGGGCTGCTATGGGGAAATCTGATAGGAATAGGACTGGCATATCTGCAGCTCAAAACAAGCATAATAACCCTCGACCCTTCCTCATATTATTTAAAAACTGTTCCAATCAACCTCGATTTGACACATGTTCTGATCCTCAATGCCGGCACTATGGCTGCCATAATAATTATGCTTCTTGTACCCTCACAGCTGATTACAAGAATCACACCGGTAAAGGCAATCAGGTACGATTAGAAACTTAGGCAGAAAACGGTTTCTTTACCCTGGATTGATCTCACTTTAAGATTCCCCCCGTGTACTTTCATGATCTGCTTTGAAATACTTAATCCGATACCGGAACCCTTTTGCCTGGTTGTGAAGAACGGCACAAATATCTCATCGATGTTTTCGGGTGAAATGCCCGGACCATTATCTGAAATGCAGATTTCGGGATGTTGATTATTATCAATACCTGCGATGATATTTATCACAGCATCCGGATTATCATTATTAGCCTCAATTGCATTTTTTAGCAGGTTTATAAGTACCTGTGAAATAAGATTCTGATCAGCAAAAATCTTAATGTCCGGATCTTTAACATTAACCTCAAGGCGCACATTTTTGCTGTTTTCCAGCGAGGAAAAAAGGACAACAACACGACCTATAAGATCACCAATCCTGTAAAGTTTCTTTTCAGGCTCCGGCACACGGGTAAGTTTCCTGTACGATTCAACAAACGTCATCAGCCCCTTTCCCTGTTCTTTGATAACATTCAATCCGGTAAGAGTTGTCTCAATCTCCTTCGGGGTAATTTTCTCAGGCATAACCGGTTGTCCTTCAATTTCATAAATACCGGAAAGACTTTCAGAGAGAGAAGTGATTGGAGTTATTGAGTTCATTATCTCATGCATCAGAACCCTGATCAGTTTCATCCACGATTCAAGTTCCTTTTCATCCAGTTCATTCTTTATATCCTGAATAGCAAGAATTATTACTTCACTTTCATCTTTCCCGAATGATGAAGCTTTAAGCGATAACTGGATTTTTCCTCTTTCAGTATTTGTCGCTACAAGCCTTCTTTCTGAAGATTTAATGTTTTTTATTGTAGAGAAAAGGTTCTGATCTATCCTTTCAATTTGCTGTAAATGGGTAAGCACTTCAACAGATAGCAACCTTTTAGCATAGGAATTTGCGTGAAGAATAAAACCTTTATCATTATATGTAATTATACCTGTAGCAACATTTTCGAGCAGGATCTGGAAGTATTGCTCCTGCTGCCGGTTCTCAATTTTCAGCTGCTGAATCTGTCTGTTAACGCTGTTCATGGAGGCATAAAGTGAACTGAACGACTGTAGATCTGAGTCGATTGGGAATGAAAGACTTGAATCGTCGTTTCGTACGGAATCGAAGAAAAATTTAATCTTTCGGTTTGTGGTGTTCAGATATGAAATGAGATTCACTGCAAATAAAAAAATTGCGAATGAAGTTACAAGAGAGAGTCTGAATGATGGGAATTTAAAAACAAAAAATCCCAGCAGCAACGACAGAGCCACTATAATTATAACCCTGACTAATACATTAAAATACAACCGATTGCTTATCATTTTATGATTTTTTAATTCTGTTGTAAAGAGTCTGTCTGGTAACACCAAGTTGTTCCGCTGCTGCAGTTAAATTGCCATTATTCTCATCTATGGCAGACTGAATCATTTGCTTTTCCATTTCTTCAAGCGTTCTGACAGGACTATTTCGAGAGGTCTGAGGAGAGCTTTTCAGATACAAATCTTCTGCATTTAGCACATTTGATTCACTCAGAATAACTGCTTTCTCAATTGTATGCTGGAGCTCCCTGATATTTCCCGGCCATGAGTACTTAAGGAGTTTTTCCTGTGCATGCTGGTTAATTTTAATATCCCTCTTATTGTATTTAAATGTATATTTTTTAAGGAAGAAATCTGCAAGTAAAAGAATATCGTTGCCCCGTTCCCTTAATGGGGGCAGTTCTATGTGAATTGTATTTATGCGGTACAGAAGATCCTCCCTGAATAAGCCAGCCTTAACCATCTGCTCCGGATTCTGGTTAGTTGCACATACCAGACGTATATCTATTGGTATAGGCTGGTTGGAACCTATCCTGGTTATTTGTCTGTTTTCAAGTGCAGATAAAAGTTTCGACTGCAGATGATAGGAAAGATTTCCTATTTCGTCGAGAAACAGAGTACCTTTCCCTGCTATCTCAAATTTACCCTGCCGGTTTTCACGGGCATCAGTGAAAGAGCCTTTCATATGCCCGAAAAGTTCACTTTCAAATAGAGTTTCTGTCAATGAACCCATATCTACAGTCACAAGAACTTCTTTCGAACGGGTTGAGAGTCGATGAATCTCCTGAGCAATAAGCTCCTTTCCTGTTCCATTTTCACCTGTGATCAGTACATTTGCATCAGTCTTCGCAACTTTTCGAACTATTGAAAGTACTTTTAAAAGCTGGGGAGAAGATCCGATAATATATTTCTGATCGCGGTTAAATTCCTTCTTCAGTTCAGTTTCTCTCTCTCTGAGCTTGTTCACTTCATTTTTTGAAAAGTTAAGCTGAATTGCAAGTTTAAGTGTTGCCACAAGCTTTTCATTATCCCATGGCTTAAGAATAAAATCGGAAGCTCCTGCCTTAAGTGCTTTCACAGCAGTATCAATGTCACCATAAGCAGTAATCATAACAACAGAAACATCCGGATTGGATTCCTTTATCTTTCCCAGCCAGAAAATTCCCTCATTACCTGTATTAACTCCGGCCTGAAAATTCATGTCAAGAATAACAAGATTATAATCGTGTTTGCGTAATTCTGCAGGAATCTGGTTAGGATTTGAAATGGATGTAACTGTCTGAAAAATAGGAGAAAGAAGTATTTCAAGAGTACTCAGAATACTTTTATTATCATCTACTATGAGAATATTTCCTTTTTGATTTTGCATAGATCAGATATAACACTTTTTTACCATATTTTTTGCCCCCTTCCCCCTAAAGGGGGTCTAATTTTGAATCTGAATTAGCCCCCCTTCAGGGGGGATGGGGGGCTAAACGGTTGGCATATGTGCAAAATCAAAGCTAGTTGATATTAAACTCAAAGTCAATAGAATGTAAAATATTTTTACGCTTCACTGTAAAACATATTTACTACAAACCATCAATTACAAACGTATTGTTCTGTATATTAAATAAATAAAAACATGGCACAGAAATAGATATATATAAACAAATAATTAAAGCCATGATAGCAACAGATTTCAAAATTGCCCTGAGAAACATTAAGCGCAATAAGGTTCAGTCAGCAATAAGCATTCTTGGATTAGGTATCGGGCTTGGTTCCATAATCCTCCTGCTCGCTTTAATAGTTCACGAAACTTCCTTTGATAAGTTTATCCCAGATTACAAAAATGTCAACAGGATAATTTTAGGACAGACTTATACTACCCCTTTTCCTCTTGCAGAAGAGATGAAGAAAGACTTTCCTGAAGTTAAAGAATTTTTCAGATTCTTTCAGGCTTATAATGTGGCAATAGGAAAGTCTAAAAAGGAAATGGTTTTTGAATCAAATTTCTCATTTTCGGATACTTCAATTTATAAAATACTCGGCATTAAAATGATAACCGGGCTTCCGGCAAAAACTGTCAATGAAATAAGTATCTCAGAAAAAACAGCTTTAAGAATATTTGGCAATTCAACTCCTCTGGGAGAAGTGTTGTTCGTAAAATTAAATCCTGTTGATGTATTAAGCCTTACTGTCAGTGGAATATATAAGGAGTTCCCGCCAAACTCAACACTATTTCCTCAGTTGATTGCAAACATAAAGCTTTCCGAAAAGATGTTTGTCAATTTCAAAGCTCAGCTAGGTCAGTTTGGCGACGGCCTTGCCATTACCACTCTGAACTGGAACAACTCTGCTTTTTTCACATATATTGTTCTTGACATAAACACAGACAAACAGTCCCTTGTTTCAAAGATGGAAAAATACAAAGAACTTCCCTCCGAAAAATATTTACAGGAGTTGAATTATAGCCTGCAGCCTGTAAACGAAATTTATCTGAAGTCAACAGGGCTAGCGCCATCCGGAGGAAATTCACCTGTAAGGAGTGGAAATTCAAATGAGCTTAAATATTATTGGTCAATATCTTTCCTTATCCTTCTCATATCAGTTACGAATTATATTTTTCTAACCCGGGCTGCCACAGCCGACAGGCTTCGTGAGCTGGGAACCAGGAAAGTACTTGGTGCTTCAGGAGGCACACTCAGGAAACAGATACTCCTTGAGTCTAACTTTGTTACTATTCTGAGCCTCATCCCCGCATCATTTTTAATTGACTCGGGTATTCCGTTTATCAACAACACTCTTAACAGGACTTTATCAGGTGATGTTTTTTCAAATCCCTTAATGTGGTTGCTTTTACTTGCTGTTGTAATTTTTACAGGATCTGCATCAGGGCTGCTTATAGGTTACAAAATATCAAGGACTCCAAGTCTTTTATTACTAAACGGAAAAACTTCAGAAAAAGCACAGTCGAAAAGATGGGACTATTCCTTTCTTATCTTTCATTTCAGCATATACATTATTCTTGTTGTCAGCGTTTTTAGTGTTACAAAACAGATAAGTTATTCTCTTACAAATCTTAAGGGAATAGATCCAAAGAATATTTACACAAGCTCCCTGAACTCGCCCAAATTGCAGGCAGGATTCAGAACAATCTGCAACGAAATGGAAAAGGTTCCGGGAGTATTAAAAGTTGCCGGGGGATCTTTTGTTCCTCCATTCGCCTATTTTCTTCCGATAACACTTGCTAATCCGGAAGGGGAAAAAATGAAATTTGACGGATTGATCATGGGTGAAGGTATGACAGAGATGCTGAACATGGAGTTAATAGATGGTTCCTCATTCGGTCCTTATCAAACCGAAAGGATGGAGGTTCTTTTTAATGAGTCAAGTGCAAAAAAATACAATATTAAAGTCGGTGATTATTACCTTAAAACATTCTATGTAAAAGGCATTTTAAAAGATTTTAATTCGCATTCACTTCACAGCCTGATTCAGCCAATTGTAATCCTCCAGCAGAATCCTGAGAGGATGGGACTTGTAGCAGTTAAAACAGACGGAACAAATGATAAAATAGTTAAGGACAAACTCAGGGAAATATTTGCCCAGATCGATCCGGAAGAAGTATTCGGAATAAATTCACTTACCGACAACATGAAGGCATTTTACTCAACCGAAAGAAATCAGGCTAAAATAATGGGAGCTTTTTCTTTTCTTGCAACAGTTCTGGCAATAATGGGACTTTTTGGTATAGCCTTAATCAGCATTGCAAGGAAGACAAAAGAAATCGGACTCAGGAAAGTTAATGGGGCATCGATACCTGAAGTGATGTATCTGTTGAACAAAGATTTTGTAAAGTGGGTATTAATCTCCCTCGCGATTGGTTTCCCGATTTCATATTACCTTATGTCGAACTGGCAAGACCGCTTTGCATACAAGACAGACCTGAGCTGGTGGATTTTTGCACTTGCCGGACTTTCTGCAATTCTGGTGGCTGTATTAACCGTAAGCTGGCAGAGCTGGAAGGCAGCAACAAGAAATCCAATCGAGGCGCTCAGATATGAATAGATAAATAATAACTCACAAATTAATACTATAGGTGAAACTATGCTGTTATATTTTTTAAAGATTGCCATCCGGAATATTCGGACAAATAAAAAATTTTCAATAATCAATATTGCCGGATTTGCATTTGCTTTATCAATTTGTCTGGCAATATTGCTGTTCCTGCAAAAAGAGTATTCTTACGACAGATATCATAAAAATGGTGATCAGATAGTCAGGTTTGTAAATGCAGGGTATAATTCCAGCCTTGTAGACTACAGGGTAAAAGATATTCTTTTAAAGAATTATTCTGAGATTACTGATGCTTGTCTCGTAATAAATGCAAACCATCCGATTGAAATAAAAAACGGAGACAAGGGATTCTATCTAAACAATATACTGTCAGTTGACAATAACTTCTTCGATGTTTTTACAATCCCGTTTGTTTCGGGAGATGCTTCACTTCCATTTAAAAACATCAATTCTGCAGTTCTCACTGAAGAGACAGCAAAACTATTGTTCGGGCAGGAATCACCTTTGGGTAAAGACATCTATATCTTTGGTATAATGCCTGTTACGATCACAGGAATTATTAAGGATTTCCCTGATAATTCCAGCATTTCTGCAGGGATCCTTGTTAATGCAGAAAATGAACAATTCAAGTTTAATCAGTGGATTGGAGATTCCAGAGATTTAACTACCTATCAGTGGCCGTTTCAGATCTATCTTCAGCTCGACAGAAAAGCAAACAATGAAAATCTGACAACAAAAATTAACAGTCAGATCGATATGTTAAAGCCGTATTGCGAAAAGGCCAGTCTTATGGAGCTAAGAGATATTCACCTTTATGACCGGACTACTGGTGCGGAAACAAAACAGGGAAACCCGGGATTATTAAAATTACTTACCGGAATTGCACTTATTATATTGATTCTGGCTATTATAAACTATATCAACCTTACAGTTGCACAACAGAATAAGCGAAGTAAAGATACTGGTCTGAAGAAAGCTATTGGTGCAGGCAGAACAACTATTCTGATCCAGTATTTATCTGAATCTGTTATAGTAATCATGCTTGCATTTATCTCCGGGATTTTTCTCCTGTGGCTTCTTATGCCATTTTACCAGACAATTTTCAATACTGCAACCGACATAAAAATATTATTCAAAACTCCTTTTATTTATATCCTGCCATTAACAGTTCTGATTATCGGGGTTCTTAGCGGAAGCGGACCGGCTGTAATATTGTCAGGTATTAGTCCTGTTAAGATTCTTAGCGGTCACCATGTTCTGAAAGTTAAAAAGAACTGGCTCAGGAATATTCTTACAATCTTCCAATTTACTATTTCTATAATACTGATTTTCTGTGTAATAGTCGTTCAGAGACAGATCAGCTTTGTAAAACATAAAAATCCGGGATTTAAGGAAGAGCAACTTCTTCGCATTGATATTCCAAATATCAGGGAAACAGATCTTCAGAAAACAAATGTGCTTTTTGGTGAGTTCCGGAAGTCGCCATATATAATTAACCTTACAGCTTCCGCAGGTGTTCCGGGCGAAATCAGGATGTCAATGGGTTCAAACATGGAAAACAATAAAAATAATATCGGTGTACCGTGTATTATGGTTGATACTACTTTTCTGGAGACATTCGGACTTAAAATTACCAGAGGAAGAAATTTATTGCCGGGCGATTATGAGAAGGTATGTTTGATAAATGAAGCTGCATATAAACATTTTGAATTTCAGGACCTTGAAAATAAACGATTTAACAATTTCGGTGGCTTTGATATTATCGGTGTGGTTAATGATTTCCAGTACAGCTCCCTGCATAAAACAATTGGCCCTGTATGCCTTATGTTTACAGCCAAAAACCCGGCCACATCGTTATCTCTCCGATTTGCACCGAATGGAGCCGCTCCGGGCATGCAATATATTCAGGATAAATGGCAGGAAATCCTTCCGGGTTATCCTCTTAAATATCAGTTCTATGATGACTGGTTCGACTCAATGTACAAATCTGAAGAATACTTCTCCAGAACCATAAGTCTTTTTGCAATACTCGCTGTAATTATTTCCTGTATCGGAATTCTCGGCCTCGCCATCTTCTCTTCAGAACGACGCACCAAGGAAATTGGTGTCCGCAAAATAAACGGAGCAAGGATTAGCGAAATTATGATCCTGCTTAACAGAGACATTATCGTTCTTTTAGCAATTGCTTTCGTTATTGCAGCACCTGTTGCATGGTACGCAATGAATAAGTGGCTGCAGAGTTTTGCTTACAGGACGGAGTTAGCCTGGTGGATCTTTGCTCTGTCGGGGTTGCTGGCGTTTGTAGTTGCTCTGCTGACAGTGAGTCTGCAGAGCTGGGGAGCAGCAACCAGAAATCCGGTGGAGGCATTACGGTATGAATGACTTTTTACCCTCAACCTCCAGGGTTATAATGAATTAAGAATGAAGAACAAACGAACAGCGAATTAAGAACTTCTGATTTCTGACTTCGATTGTTCAAATGTTCTGAATTCTTAAAGTCCCCCCTGGGGGATTTAGGGGTGGATTTCTCGAAGAGCTGGAGGGCTGCAACGAGAAATCCGGTGGAAGCGTTGAGATATGAATAAAAAAGACAAAAGTAGATTCATGAACCTAAAACAAATTTTAAGAAGCCTAATCAGAGACCGTTTAAACACGGCTGTAATCATTATCAGTCTTGCAGTGGGAATGGCATGTTTAAACCTGATTTTGTTATTCATTTACAGAGAAATTAATACAGATAGTTTCCACAGTAATGCCGATAGAATATATCTGCTCAAATGTGATAACCCCTTTGAGAAGGGAACACAGATGTCACAATGCAGGCTCGGTGGTGCTGAATACATGAAGGAAAATTTTTCACAGATTGAAGACTTTTGCAGGGTAACAACTGTAACTATCCAGAAAATCGTTGTAAATGGTGAGACATATTTTGATAAGCCATCGGTATACGAAACAAGTTCAAATTTCTTTAACTTTTTCACCTTTCCGCTGATAACAAATAATGCAAATACTGTACTTGAAACAGAATCGGATATAGCTATTTCTGATGAACTTGCTGCAAAATACTTCGGAAACGTTAATCCTGTTGGAAAGATAATTTCAATGACAAGCCGCGATGTGTCAAGGGATTATTCTATAAAAGGAATATTCAGGAAGCCAGCATTAAATTCAATGTTCAGCTTTGATATTGTGAGATTCAGGAAAGAATCAGAAAGTTTTGCATTCGTATTACTAAAAGACAGGACCGATCCTTCTGACCTTGAAAAATTTTTTAAATCGGAGAAAGAAAATATCCCAAGCATAAATGACGGTACTGCCGGACAATACTATCTGCAGGGGCTTAAACAAACATATTTCGATAATCAATATTCTCAATTAGGAAAAAGAAGAGACAAAAAAGATTTGAGGGTAGCGCTCATAATAGGTCTTCTTGTTATTTGTGTTGCTTCATTCAATTATTTGGGTCTTGTAAACAACAAGATGATAAACAAGACTTCTGAATATAACATCCGCCGGATAAACGGAGCTTCAAAAGCAAGTCTGATTTTTTCCTTCATGACCGAGAACTTTTTCCTGATCATTCTTTCGCTTGCATTAAGTCTGGAATTAATATCGTGGATGATACCGGTGTTCAACGATCTCACAGGATCAGACATAATATTAAGTCACTTTTTCATGAGCAGCGGGTTTCTGATAACTACTTCAGTTTCGGCTTTCCTTTTGATGATTACACTGGTCTTCTCATATTTAAAAATCTCAAACCAGTCAATCTCGTCAGAATTTACTATTCAGAAAAAGATCAGGATGAAAAGAACAATGATTCCTGCATTTAATGTCATACAAGTCTCTGTATCAATAGCCTTACTAACATGCTCATTTGTAATCCTAAAGCAAATAAATTATATAAGCAGCAAGGATATTGGCCTAAACAAAGAGGTTATAGAAGTCAAACTTCCTCCTCAATATTCGGCAAAAGCTTCTGTTTTTAAAGAAGAGCTTCTGAAGGATCCCTCAATTGCAATTGTATCTGTAACAAATGCTTCTCCTCTCCTTGAATTCTGGATGATTTTATCAAAATATACTGAAGACGGTGTAGAAAAGGAGTACACTCCAGCTTATTTCCCCGGTGATGAAAATTACATAGGTGCTCTTGGAATAGAACTAAAAGAAGGGCGGAACTTCTCAGGTAATGCAGCTTCCGATAAAAACAATTGTCTTATAAATGAATCGCTGGCAAGAAAGTTCCCTGATCTCAATCTGGGAGATAAGCTTCCCGGAGACAAAGAACGAACCGTAATTGGTATAGTTAAAGACTTCCATTTTTCGAGTCTTAAGGAAGCAATTGAGCCCGGTGTAATTATTTATGATCCCAGGGGATTTCATCTGCTTGTTAAACCGGCCGATGACATGTTGCAGTCAGCTGTTAAAAAAATAACAGAAACATGGAAAAGTCTTATTCCTGATTACCCGTTGAACACTGAATCGTTAAAAGAGCGTTATGAATGGTACCACAGGGAGAATGAAAACTATTCAAAACTTATAGGGAGCTGCTGCATAATAAGTTTGTTTTTATCTATGATAGGGCTTTTTACAGTATCATACAATACAGGGTTGAAACGCACTAAAGAGATAGGAATCAGGAAAATCAACGGAGCCACGACGGTTGAAATAATGTCATTGCTCAATAGAGATTTTGTTAAATGGGTAGCAATTGCATTCTTAATGGCTACCCCTGTTGCCTGGTTTGTGATGCATAGATGGATTCAGAACTATGCCTATAAGACAGAACTAAGCTGGTGGATATTCATTTTATCAGGAGTAACAGCCCTTGGAATTACTTTACTCACGGTTTCCTGGCAGAGCCTGAGGGCAGCAACAAGAAATCCCGTCGAATCGCTTCGATATGAATAAAATTTCCTAATTTCAGTCCCTTATTGCTAACAACAAAAACATGCTGAGTAACTATCTTAATTTAACAGTCAGGAATCTGAAGTTAAACAAGGGGTACTTTTTTATAAATCTTCTTGGATTAACTGTAGGCATTGCCTCATTTGTTCTGATCGTCTTATGGATAAAAGCTGAAACCTCATACGATAAGTTTCATAAAAATGCTGAAAACATATACCGTGTTGATTACCTTCTTTACGAGGAAGGTATTCTTGAAATGTACTCAGCTGCCGGTTCCATGGCTATTGGGAAAGAGATTAAAAATGCTTTTCCTGAAGTTGTGGATTACACAAGATTTTTTAAAACAGAGGCACTTGTAAGATATGAAGACCTAATATTCAAGGAGAATAACATTCTTTATGCACAATCCTCATTCTTCGACATCTTCTCCTTTCCTCTAATAGTAGGCAAAAAAGATTCCTCGCTATTATCTGTAAATAAGGCAATTATAACAGAGGAGACAGCAAAAAAGTATTTTGGCAATGTAAATCCAATAGGCAAAATGCTTAAGATAGACGGAGCCAACAGCTATGAAATAACCGCTATAGTCAAATCTCCTCCGGGAAATTCACATATCAAATTCGACATCCTCTTATCATATGAAAATCTTATAAACAGTTCCAGATACTGGGACGAAGGGTGGGTTAGCGAAAATGTTTATACATACATTCAGACAGTGCCGGGAACTGATATTCCGGCATTGCAGGCAAAATTCCCACAGTTGGTGGAAAAATTCATGGGCAGGTTTATGAAGGAGGCTTTCTTTCTTCTTGAATACAGGCTTGTTAAGCTTACTGATATTCACCTTCACTCCTCCCTCAGGAACGAAATCTCTGTAAATGGTAACTATAAGAGTGTTGTTGCTCTCGGCATTATCGCCCTACTTGTTCTGGTTGTAGCATTCATTAATTATATAAACCTTGCAACATCCAGGGCAATAGAAAGAGCTCATGAGGTCGGAATAAGAAAAGTCTCGGGTGCACATAAAAAAGATCTGGTTTTCCAGTTCCTTACAGAATCAGCATTTCTGAACCTGGCAGCTTTAATTATAAGTCTTGCAGGGGTCCTGCTTTTGCTTCCCTACTTTAAGGTTGCCATGCAGAGCCCGCTTCAGATGGAGATCCCTAACCTGACAATGCTGTTTATTACCCTGTTGGTTTCCGGTACTCTAATCACAGGACTGCTTCCGGCAGTTTATATCTCACGGTTTGCTCCACAGCTTGTTCTCAAAGGAAAAAGTCCGTCAGATTCAAATTGGATGTCGGTCTTAAAAAATGGTCTCGTAGTATTTCAATTCACAATTTCAGTTATACTAATAACAGGCACAATTACTATAATACGTCAGATTAACTTCATGCAAAAGCATGAACTGGGATTCAGGATTGATGGCCTGTTTTGTATTGAAGGCCCCAGAATACAGAATATGAGTTCTTTGGAATCATACCTGAACAGCCTTGAATCATTTAAAAACGAAGTCAGGGCAATATCCACCGTAAAAAATATCACTGCCTCATCCAGCATACCGGGGATCGAAATCAGAAACTCCAGGGTTTATGGAATACCCGTTGAAGGGCGCAATACCGAAAAGAAAATAGAGATTTATTATATCGATAATAATTTTTTTGACACGTATGGTATCACAGTGAAAGCGGGATTGAACTTTGACCAGGCAAAAGATATTGAAGAAGATAACATTATTATTAACGAGTCAGCACTTACCTACTATGGCTTTGGAGGTGCTGATACAACGATTGGTAAAATACTGAGAGGTGGCGACCAGGTTGTAAAAATCAGGAGTATAATCAGGGATTTCAACCAGCAATCGCTTAAAGAATTGCCAGGACCGATTGGTTTTATTAACCAGCCTGCAAATATTTATTATACAATCAGCCTGAACAGTAATGTAACTGATCAGCTTATTCCTCAGTTGGAAAAAATCTGGACATCTCACTACCCTGAGAATCCTTTTCATTACTTCTTCCTGGATGATTTTTACAATGAGCAATATATCGGAGACTACAGGTTTAGCAGGCTTTTCCTGCTAAGTTCGATACTGGCGATAATTATTGCATGCCTTGGTCTGGCAGGATTATCAGCCTATTCCATTACAAGAAGAACCAAAGAAATCGGGATCCGCCGTACTAATGGATCGAGCATTATACAAATCCTGGTTCTCCTTAACAGAGACTTTATAAAATGGGTTTTTGTGGCTATCGCTATTGCAACACCTGTATCGTGGTATGTCCTGAATAAATGGTTACAGAACTTTGCATATAAGACAAGTATAAGCTGGTGGATCTTTGCACTTTCAGGTATACTTGTACTTATAATTGCAATTATAACAGTAACCCTGCAAAGCTGGAGAGTGTCAACAAGAAATCCGGTTGAGGCACTGCGATATGAATAAAGCAGTGCATCATTAAACCCTTATTCACGTCTTTCTACAAATCAAAAAGTAATATTATTCTATGAAAACCTCATCACTTTTCCTTTCCCTGTTTTTGTTCGTGACTGTTTGCGCAATGGCACAAGACGGATACACAGAAAAACGCGATTCGATCAATTCGGAAATCCTTAAACAGAATCGTAAGATAAGTATCTTTTTACCTGAAGGTTACGAAAAAGGCGATGCAAAATACCCGGTTATATATGTACTTGATGCTACCGACAGAGATCAGCATACAGTACCAACAGCGAGATTTCTGTTCCTTAACAATAAAATGCCGAAAGCAATTATTGTGGGGGTATTAAATATTGACCGGAACCATGATTTCCTGCCTGATTCAAGTAAGAATAATGCACCCACAGGTGGTGGAGCCGATAATTTTGTGAAATTCTTTAAAGATGAGCTCATTCCACAAATTGACAGAAAATACAGAACTGAACATTTCAATGTACTGGTAGGACATTCATACGGAGGAGTATTTGCAATGCATGCTCTTCTATCTGATCCCGATCTGTTCGATGCCTATATTGCAATTGATCCAAGCTTCTGGTACAAAAACCAGATGCAGGTAAAAAGTGCACAGACTGAATTTCTTAAAACAAAAAACTGGAAGAAATCTATATATATAACTGGCCGTGAAGGAGATGGAATGAAGGATATGGGCATAACTTCGATGGAAAAACTTCTAAAGAGTACTGCACCCAAAGATCTTGACTGGAAAGTTGTTGCCTATCCTCAGGAAGATCACGGATCTGTAACATTTAAAAGCGTATACGACGGTTTAAGGTTTATTTTTGATGCAGGATCAAATTTCAAAGTTTATCCGGAGTCCGGGATATTGCCAAAAGGAGCTTCAACCTTTGCCATAATTGAAAACAACAATCCGAATCTAAGATATACCCTCGATGGTTCTGAACCAGATATTAATTCTCCGGTATGCAAGGATAAAATAATAATCAGTAAGCCCTGCACCCTGAAGGTAAAAAGCGTATTACAGAGATATAATCCTAAATCTGCGGTAACAAGAATCTATAGTGAAGGTGAATATATGGATGGGATCCAATCTGCCGAAAACCTTAAACCCGGACTAAAATATTCATATTACGAAGGAGTATGGGATTCACTGCCTGATTTCTCAAAACTCAAGATTAAAAAGAGTGGAACAACTGAAAATCTCGATTTACAGTTCACAGAGAAAAAGGATAGTTTTGGCGTGCAATTTAATGGCTACCTGCACATTACAACAAAGGGCATGTATTATATCTGGGTAGTATCCGACGATGGCTCTAAAGTATTCCTTAATAATCAGCTTCTGTTAAACAACGATGGACTTCATTCTGCAGACAGCCCGGCAGTGAAAGTACTGCCATTGAACCCGGGGTATTATCCCCTGGAAATTGATTTTTTTGAAAAAGCAGGCGGCGAGGCAATAACACTCGGATATGTAACAGGGAAAAAGAAGGTTAATGCCGTGCCATTTCCAAAAGAGGTGTATTTCTATAAGGAGTAAAATCCAAATTACTGAAGCAGCTAACCTTTTATTGTCCTTTGTGTACCTTCGTGAAACCTTTGTGTGCCTTTGTGGTAAAAAACATTTAACCACAAAGGATCACAAAGTAAAACACTAAGGGACACTAAGGAAATCCCAGTCATGGATAACTTTATTAAAAAATTAAAGATCGAATTAGAGAAAGACCTTCCCGGCACTGAGGTTCAGTGGCAAATGGCATCATCCGACAGGATGGTTCGTAATTTTCCAAGAGTGCCGGGGAAAGATGCTCGTATTGCTGCAGTTCTGATTTTGCTTTATCCTAATGATGGTAGTATTTACACAGTATTTATGCAGCGCCATAATTATGATGGTGTACATGGTGGTCAGATCAGTTTTCCGGGAGGAAAAAAAGAACCTGCTGACTCAGACGTAGTGCATACTGCCATTCGTGAAGCCATGGAAGAGACAGGTGTTAACGGAGCGGAAATAAATGTATTAGGTGCACTAACTCCCCTGTTTATTCCTGTAAGCAATATGATCGTTACCCCGGTTGTTGGCTGGATGGACAGACGACCAGATTTCTCGCACCAGCCCGAAGAAGTGGTATTTCTTATCGAAGCGGAATTAAAAAGATTCCTCGATCCGGCAATTATTAAAATCAAACCATTTGAAATCAGGGGAGAGATGCTCGACGTCAGGTATTTCGATTATGATGGAAATGTTATCTGGGGTGCAACAGCGATGATACTTAATGAGTTGCTGAACATAATTCAAAAAATAAAGTAAAACAGAAAGAAAAGTATAATCCATGTTGGACTAAAGTCCAAATCCTTGTAGGAGTTATATAACGTCGGTTAAAACCGACGGTAATTCATCAGAACATTTTAAGAATCATAAATTACCGTTGGCTTTAGCCAACGGATTATCAGTAAAGTAAGATATGGGCTTTAGCCCAAAGAGATTTCCAAAAGCATTCCGGGTGCAGAGTGCCTATTTTTGTGTTTCAGAGGGAACAATATTCTTATAATGGCTATATCTGTCCAATATTTCCGACACAAATGCAACAGATTCGGTGCCTTTGAAATAGCCATTCTTCACAACTGCATCATTAAAATACTTCGGCTCAGATTTTTTTAACAGCCACACAGCAACATTTCCATCCCATTTTGTCGGATCCATACCATGCTTCTCTGCCAGCTTCATCGCATCAAGAACATGTCCGGGACCTGCATTATACGAAGCCAGAATAAAATTAATGCGCTCTTTCTCGTCCGGGATCTTCGGATCAAAGATTGCGTGAAGTTTATTAATATACTTAATACCTGCCCTCATATTATTTTCGGGTGATGAAGTAATGTCAATACCAAATCTTTCACCTGTATCCGGCATTATCTGCATTAACCCATAAGCGCCTGCTCCCGATTCAACGTCGGGACTAAAACGCGACTCCTGACAAATTAGTGAAGCAAGTAAACGCCAGTCCCAGTCGATTGAAACAGAATAGCGTTTTATCATTTCATCATACCTCGATACCTTGCCGGTATTGAGTGCATAATAATCACTTTTAACAATTCTGATTGACCGGGCGTTTTTAAAATATTTGGCATAAAGTAAAGCATACGATCCTGACTGCTTGTACCTGTCTATCCACCGGTTAAGTTCATTCAGAAGCTCATCTGAGTCAGTTTTTCTGACTCCCCACGCTATGCTCTGTGGAAAACTAACAGGGGTACTTACATCAATATCAGGGAAGTAGGTAGAGTTTACAAGTGCAACATTCTCATCACAAACAGTATAATCAATCTCACCCGAGGCAACATGGTTAATTAGTTTTTCCGTTTCAAACGGGACCTCAACAATGTTAATCGAATCGCCCAATTCTGATGCCAGAATCTTCAACTGATCAACATGGGAAGATCCTGCCTGAACAAATATAGTTTTCTTTAATAATCCCATCTGGTTCCTGATCAGTTTTCTGTCAACTGCATCAGCTGTCATTGAACGCCAGTTACGGGGCTTTTTCTGAACAAGTACCTGTCTGGTTTCATCAATAGGTTCCGTGAAGGCAATATCCCTCCTTCTTGCAGAAGTAACAGTAAGGCCCATAGCCATAAGATCTGCGCTACCTGTCTTAAGCATATTAAATGCATTATCCAGATTATTTTCAGATACTATCTCAAGATCAATTCCAATATAGTCGGAGAAAGATTTAAGCAATTCATAATGAAACCCCATTGGTTCACCTTTGTAAATGAAATAATTCGTAGAATTAAAATCAGTTACAGCAATCAGTTTTCCACGTTTCCTAATTGAATCCAGATCAATTGAAACGTAATTTGTATTGTCTTTTTTTATGTCATGCCGGAAATACGAACAGGATGAAATACCTGCTGTAAGAATAACAAAAAGAATTATGAACTTCTTTATCAAATGTGTTGTATTAGTTAAACACTCAATTTTTAAAATGGGTGCAAAGATACAACAATTTTTTTAATCATAAAATGTCCACGAAAGTCCATAACGGAACATCCTGATATTCATCAGGTAAGATGGCACCATGTCGTAGTTATTTCCACTGAAACCGAAATTGGCATGGTCAAGCATTATAAACAATCGCGTGCGCTGAATTTTGAGATTGAGAAACAGGTTTACAAAAGGATAATTGCCTGTACTTACCTGATCCTGCCGGTAAAACCTGCCTGTAGATGGCATATATGAATAAGGATGATAAAGTGTATTATAGGTGAGCTCAGCACCCAGTTGCGTATATAATCTGCCATTTGTACTTTTAAACAGGAACATGTGCTCAAAATATGCTGCTGAGCGAAGGGTAGCTAAAGGCAGATCAAGAATATCGGGGTTACTGCTTTTCTGAAAAAGCACATCGTTTCCCCAATGAAATTTCCACGCTTTCAGATCTTTACTCACAAGAACAGCCAATACCGATAGGCCACCTGAATTCTGTGCCGGAACCGCAGTTAAATCGAAATCAGTATAATTATCAATTATGGCATAGTTGAATTTAAGTTCCATTTTTCGCTGAGGGTAAGAAAAGCCCGTACTGAAATCAATTCTGAATTCTTTATTGAGATTATATTTCCACTCAAAGTGATTGCTGCCCCATTGCTGGTACCAGAACGATGGTTGCATATTTGTAACAGCCCCTTTGAAATAAAGTGAGCCCCTGCCTTTCCTGAAGTCGAAAGACTTCGAGATAAGCCCATTCAGATTAAAATCTCCGGCCCTGTAACCAGTTATAAAGAGCTCCCCGGTAGCAATCCAGCGGAACTTATCACCGATGTCATTGTAAAGCCTTCCTACAACAACATTATTACTGTTATTCCAACTTGCAGTGTCGGCGAGCAAGGTATCGTGAGTAGGAATAATCTGACTATATCTGAATAGCTCATTCCTGATTCCAAAGCCTCCTCCTAGCCTGAACTTTCTGGACTCATCAGTAGTAAAATCGAACCTTACAGTATTTTTAATGCTTCTTGAAAAAAGGGAATCAAAGGTTGTTGTATTGCTTATATAAATGGAATCGTATACCCCGGAAATCGGATAACTGTCTGAGTAGGATTTCTTGTTGCCCTCAATCAGAAAAATATGTGAAAAGGTGCCGCTTAATCCAAAAAAACCTGACTTCTTACCCGGAACAGAATCGTTTGCTGAAGTCTCTTTTGCACCTAAAGTATAACGCTGTACAAGCAAAATGTTTTTGTTTTTCATCCTGGTAACCGCATTATCCAGCGAACCAAGCCTTACAGGGATCTCACGGGTTTTAATATTTTCAATATTGCTTAGATCGGATATTCCTCCGTTTTCATAATTTATGATATTATTAAGTGAAGCCGAAAAGTAGAGCTTATATCGTTCACGTCTGTATGAAGTGTAAAAGCTAAAATTCTTATCTTCTGCTCTCTGATAATTGTATTGGCCCAGACTAAATACAATATCATAAACAAACCCGAAATTCAGAAACCGATTAATATTCTGTGAATGTCTTAACTTGAAAGTTTGTTCAGACAATGTTCGCGGAGCTCCGAACGACCATGACAGTTCTGTGAATGGGACCATAGTATTCATAAACAGAGCCTTCTCCGGAATATGCATAAAAGGATAATAGTTACTGTAAATAAACATATCGGGGTTAGTAACCCTGTCGAAAAAATTCAGCTGGTAGAACGGGAGACCATAATTGCCGAGTGTTGCATTGAATGGCGAGTATTTATCAGCAATTCTGTATCTGTGATACATTGAAAAAACAGTGTCGAAGGTAATTGGAACTTCTTCCGAGAAATCCGAAGACAGATTCCATTGTTCTATTATCCGTGGTTGTTTGGGGAGGACATTCAATGGTACAGGTTCCTGGGCAAAAACGCCTGCAGATACGAGAATAAGGAACCCTATCGAAATGCTTCTAAACATCGAATGCAAATATAGAAATTATGCCAGAGATTGTTGCAATGGGAAATCAAACAATAAAAATGGGAAAAAGTAAGGCCACGCCATGGCGTGGCCCTACATTAATATGTTGAGATCGCAGGGCCATGCCATGGCATGGCCCTGCGATCTTTGTGAACTAATCAACATTATCATTAAGGTATGCGTTGTTCTCCCGCAGTACCGGTTCGTCGTTTTCCCCCGATGTCAGGGTGAATTTAGATAATTTACTTTCAGAAGCGCTGTCCTGTCCTCCGATTGACAGATTTCTTCTAACATAGGCCGGCACATCCTCAAAAGTATCAATGTTCTCTTTCATTGTTTTATTTGACAGACCCTCTTTTTTCAACAGATTCTGCATGTGTTTCACTTTTCGAAGTGTTGCTTCAGGCTTTTCGCCTGCTTCATCATCTTCTGTAGTGCGCCTGTTTCTCAACTCATTCATCTCCTCACTTTGCTCAAGGCTGAAGTCTATGGTTCCCTGTGATTCTTCTTCAAAATCGGTAATTATTGATTTCCTGCCCTTTTCACGAACAGTGAAAACATCTGAACCTGTTTCAGGAATAATGCGACTTGGAATTGCATTTTTATTTGACAGGAGCTCGACTTTGCTTGGGGCCTTTGGCTTATAGGGCTGAAAAATACTATTCGATTCAAACCCTGTGGCAATTACAGTAACACAAATTTCTTCATTCAGATTTTCGTCTTTGGATAATCCCCTTATTATCAAGGCATCATCAGATGCAGCATCGTACATATAATCGGTTATCTCTCCCAGTTCATCCATAGTCAGTTCATGCTCTCCTATACCGGATGAAATATTAATCAGAATGCTGTTGGCCCCTGTTACATCATTTGAATTGAGGAGCGGAGAGGAAAGTGCATCTTCAATTGCTTTGATGGCCCTGTTTTCTCCCGAGGCCTTACCCATCCCCATAATAGATACACCGGAATTTTTCATAACAGTCTCGACATCGGCGAAATCGACATTTATATACCCGGTTACTGTAATTATTTCAGCAATACCTTTTACAGCTGTGGTAAGGATATCATCAGCTTTTGCAAATGCAGTTGAGACAGGCTGATTACCATATATTTCCCTCAACTTTTCGTTATTAATTACAAGAAGCGAATCGACATTATTCTTTAATTCTGTAACACCATCAATAGCCTGCCTGATACGAACCTTTCCTTCCGATTTAAAGGGAATTGTTACAACAGCAATTGTAAGCAATCCTGCATCCTTGCAGGCTTTTGCAATTACCGGAGTGGCTCCGGTTCCGGTACCTCCGCCCATTCCGGTTGTAATAAAAACCATTTTTGTATTACCCGATAATGCATCCATTACATCGTCGATATTCTCGATCGCAGCCTGTCTTCCGATCTCAGGCTTGCTTCCTGCACCACGGCCTTCGGTTAGAGACTCTCCAATCTGAACCTTTATAGGAACCTGGCTTTTTGTAAGTGCCTGATGATCTGTATTACAGACCACAAAATTCACATCCCTGATACCTTTTTCAAACATGTGATTTACAGCATTGTTTCCGCCGCCACCTATTCCAAGAACTTTTATAATCGACGATCTTTCTACCGGAAGATCAAAGTTCATTATATCGTCTGACATAGCATTGATTTTTAATAAGTTACTTAATAGGCTGATCTTCAACCTCAAACATTCTCGATAACATACTCTTAATTTTGTCTGTTAAAGGAATCTTTTCTTCTTCCTGCACAGGCTGAGAAAATGTTACTTCATCATTCTCTTCATCTGAAGCAGTATTATTGCTTACAACAGGCTGTGGTGCAATAGTCTGCTTCGGCTTAACAAACTCCTCTGTATTGCCTGCATTAAATGTTTTCTTGTAGGTCTCAAGGTATTCAAAACCTCTCATAATCAATCCGACACTTGTTGCGTACATGGGTTGATTGATTTCATTCCTTGCACTTCCGGCAAGATGCTCATTCGGAAGACCAATCCTTACATCCATTGCAGTCTTAAACTTCATCAGCTGAGGAAGATGTTTCAGCATTGCCCCTCCTCCTGTAACTACAACTCCTGCAGCAAGTTTATCAGCGTAACCTGAGTTCTGAATTTCGAAGTTGACAGCATCAATTATCTCCTCCATTCTCGACTGGATAATATAAGCAAGGCTTTTAAAAGAGATCTCTTTCGGTTCCCTTCCACTGATGCCTGGGATAGAAACAACCTTATCTTCAGGGGCAATATCGCCTAAAGCTGAACCATACTGTATCTTAAGTTGTTCAGCATGTCGCTGAAGTATAGCACATCCCTCTTTTATATCTTTCGTAACAACATTTCCTCCAAAAGGAATAACCGCCGTATGACGAATAATATTATCGTAATATACAGCAACATCCGTAGTTCCTCCACCGATATCAACCAGTACAACACCTGCTTCCTTTTCGTCATCTGTAAGAACAGCATCTGATGACGCAAGCGGTTCCAGTATCATATCTTTTACAGTAAGATTCACTTTGCGGATGCACTTTTCGATGTTCTTTGCTGCAGCAACCTGGCCTATTACAATATGGAAATTTGCTTCGAGCCTGCGGCCGCACATACCGATCGGACTTTTTACCCCTGTCTCATTATCAACAATGAAATTCTGAGGTATAACATGTATTATTTCTTCTCCGATATCGATATGGATCTTATGCATATCCTCGATAAGTCTGAATACCTCTTCTTTCTGAATTTCATCATCATAATTGTCGCGCATTATATAACCTCGGTTCTTCATACTTTTTATATGCTGACCGGCTATACCCACAAATACTTCAGAGAAAAGGATGCCGGATCTTTTCTGAACATCGTCGACAGTGGTCTGAATTGCTGTTACCGTCTCCTCAATATTAAGAACAACACCCCTTTTAACACCCTTTGAAAGAGCCTTACTGAGTCCGAGAATTTCAATTTTTCCATTCTCGTTTTTCTTACCGACAATAGCCACAATTTTTGTGGTACCAATGTCGATTGCTGCTACATACTGTTCTTTTTTACTCATAACTTAAATATGGTTTTATTCTGATTTTCTTTTTTTACAAACTATCTGATCTTTATATTCGAGATTAATCATTGAGTATTTGTTCCATCCCACCTCCGGGAGTACCTTATCATAAAATGCCGTCAGGTTTCTCAGTTTTACCTCATAGTCGTCACAGGTACCCAGATGAATTATGTTATTACCTACGCGTGGAATAAGGTCAATTTCATCATTGCTGTCAACATAGATCTGATCTATCTGAGCTGACCAGAAACTGCTATCATCAATATATTCGACAAGTGAATAGATATCCCTGAGAATTGTACTTTTAATACTGGTATCGAAAACACTCACTCCGTTAAGCATTGCTGAGCTTATATTAACATTGCCTCCAACAATATGAAGCCGGGGGGTATACAGATTTCTCTTTCTTACGATTACTCCATCCTCATCAAGGAAAAAATCGCCTCCATTGTCAGGCATTATTCTCAATACCGGATCGCGCTGATTTGCAAAAACATGAAGTGTTCCGTCTATAGAAAAATATACTTCAGCTTCCTTCAATTCCCTCAGCCCGTTAATTTTACTTTCCATGTCTGAAACAGATAATTCCTTTAAAGGCTTGCCTAAGATCTTTCCGGTGCTGGAGTAAACAAGGTTTAACAGCTGCTTCTTTGTTACAAAATGATAATCAGATGAATCTTTAATATCAACTGATATCTTGCCGCATCTCTTTGATTGTGATGAAACAGCAAGGTAAACCGGCATTATAAGAAGGTATAATACAGGAATTATCATTAATATCTTAAAAATCTTTCTCATGCTTTTCTGTCCCTCTTCAGCCTCTCCTCAATAGGCTTAACAAGCATATCAATATCACCGGCTCCTATAGTAATAAGTACATCGAGATTTGCTATATCAAGTCTCTCCGGAATATCTTCTTTTTTCAGGAGTCTCTTATTCTTTGATTTCATTTTTTCAAGTATCATCTCCGAAGCAACACCTTCAATTGGTTTCTCCCTTGCCGGATAAATCGGGAGCAGAATTGTCTCATCAAGATCATCAAGAATTGCAGCAAAACCCTCCGCATGGTCGCGTGTGCGTGAAAAAAGATGAGGCTGGAAGATCCCTGTAATTTTTCTTCCTCTGTAATACTCCCTGACAGAATTTATGCATGCCCTTATCTCCTCAGGGTGATGTGCATAATCATCAATATAGGTCAGACCTGGCTGATTAACCCTTATGTCGAACCTGCGTCTTACTCCCTGGAATAGAAGAACTGCTTTCCTGATTTCTGTTTCGGTAACACCGCACATCTGCCCAATCGCTATCGCTGCGGTAAAATTTTCAATATTTATTATACCCGGAAATGCAAAATGGAGGTCATTTATCACACCGGTCGGAGTAACAATGTTAAAGATGTAATACTCTTTCTCGTGCCTTATATTTTCTGCCCTGTAATCCGACGATTGATCAATGCCATAAGTGAAACATCTGACACCATCCGGGACAATTATCTGATTTCTGATTTTGCTGTTAACTACCAGCACTCCTCCTTTTTTAATTTTCCCGCAGAAGATGTTATATGCTTCAACCATAGTTTTCTGGTCACCATATATATCAAGATGGTCTGCATCGAGCGAGGTAACAACTGCCATCAGGGGTGTAAGCCGGTGAAAAGAACGGTCGAATTCATCAGCCTCCATAACTGTATACCTGCTTTCTCCCAAAAGCAGGTTTGACTCATAATTTTTTGAGATCCCTCCGAGAAAGGCAGAGCAGTCGATATGCGATTGTTTGAGAAGATGGGCAATCATTGTAGAAACTGTAGTTTTACCATGAGTGCCTGCAACTGCAAGGGTGTCTGTATGGAGGGAAATTTCGCCGAGAATTTCTGATCTCTTGTAAAGCCTGTATTCATTATTCCGGAACCACGAAAGAATCTTGTTCTCCGCTGGAATTGCAGGAGTATAAACAATAATTACTTTACTTTTATTTGAGATATTGCCAAACAGACCAGGTAATGCTGCAAGCTCATCATCAAAGGTTATTTTGCAGCCTGCTTCAGTCAGCGATAATGTAATCCTGCTTTCCGATCTGTCGTATCCTGCAACTGTATACCCTCCCTTTAAAAAATAAAGGGCAAGAGCACTCATTCCGATACCGCCTATCCCGACAAAATAAATACCTTCCGTATTTCTGAAATCAATCATTTGTCTGCTATTTTAAGTACCTCCTCTGCAATTCTTATATCAGCATCCCTGTCGGCCATCTTCCTTATATTATCAGAAAGAATATCTCGTCTTTTCTGATCAGAAATCAACGCAACTGCCTCATCTACAAGCATTTTAATTGCCTCATTATCAGTAACTAATACAGCAGCATTTTTATCCGACAGCGCTTTGGCATTTTTAGTCTGATGATCCTCAGCCACGTTTGGTGAAGGAATAAGTATCACCGGCTTTCCAACAAGGCATAACTCTGAAATTGTTCCGGCACCGGCTCTTGACAAAATTATGTCTGCAGCAGCATACGCATAATCCATCCTGTTAATAAAGCCATGAACTGATATATTCTCAGTCATTGAGACTGATACAAGAGCATTAACATTTTCAAAGTAATATTTACCTGTCTGCCACAGCCACTGGCAATCCGAATCCCGAAGCTTATTTATATTTTCTGAAAGACTATTATTGATACTGCCTGCACCCAGCGATCCTCCAAGAACCAATACAACCGGAAAATCTTTCTTCAGACTGAAGAATGATAGTGCCTCATCCTCAATACTTTTAAGATTATCAAAATTCTGCCTTACAGGGTTGCCTGTCTTAATTATCTTTTCTGCCGGAAAGTATTTCTCCATTCCATCGTAAGCAACACAAATCGCCGATGCTCTTTTTGCCAGGAGCTTATTTGTTACACCTGCGTAGCTGTTCTGTTCCTGTATAAGGGTAGGAATACCCATACGGCCAGCCTGCCTCAGAACCGGACCGCTTGCATATCCTCCGACACCGACAACTACATCGGGAGCAAAATCCCTGATTACCTTTTTAGCGAGCCTCAGGCTTTTAAAGAGCTTTATTATAACCTTGAAATTCTTTAATGTCAGGCTTCTGTATAACCCAGCAACGGGCAGACCGATTATCCTGTAACCTGCAGCAGGGATTTTCTCCATCTCCATTCTCCCTTCGGCACCCACAAAAAGAATTTCAATCTCAGGATCAATTTTCCTGAGAGCGTTGGCAATAGAAATAGCCGGGAATATATGCCCCCCTGTTCCGCCGCCGCTAATAATTACTCTTTTATGTTTTTGCAGGCTCATATATCTTATCTCCTTCATCTGATTTTTCCTCCTCAGGAAGTTCTTCATTCTTTATCCTCGCATTAACAACTCTGCTTACGCTCAGTATTGCCCCAACAGAAAAACTCATCATTAAAACTGAGGTCCTTCCCCAGCTTACCATAGGAAGTGTCTGTCCGGTAACCGGGAATAATCCTACTGCAACCAGCATATTAATCATGGCCTGAAATACTATCATAATTATCAGTCCCATAACAAGATAGGCCGGAAAGGCAGTCTCGCATTTTTTAGCAATTGTTATACCTCTGAATAACAATATCATGTATGCAAGCAGGAGAGGAATAGCGCCAAAAAACAGCCCATATTCCTCTATAATAATTGCGAAAATAAAGTCGGAATTTGATTGTGGAAGCATGTTTCTCTGTGCGCTCTTACCGGGAGCCTTCCCAAACAGACCACCGGTTGAAATAGCAATTTTTGCCTGGTTAGACTGATAATCACCATCCGGATCCTCTTTTCCCGAGAAATAATTTTCAATCCTGTTCTTCCATACCTGAACCCTGTTGGATTTTGTAACTACTGTCAGTACCATTGCAAATAATATAACAGCAACAACTGCTATACCCACATATGCCAGGAGAAATTTCAAAGGCACTCTGCCAATAAATAAAATAACCATACTGATGCCAAAGATCATGACTGCAGTAGACAGGTTTTCAGGCATAATAAGTGCACAGATAATTCCTATGGGAGCAATAAAGTATTTTGTAACAAGCATGAAATTATTGAGTTCATTCTGATACTTCGCAAGCGATCGGGCCAGATATAGTACAAGTGCAACCTTGGCTACATCGGAGGTCTGCAATCGAAACCCTGTACCCGGAATCACCAGCCAGCGGGTGGCTTCATTAACCCTCGATCCGAACACAAACGTAAGAACCAGTAAGCCAGCGGCAATAATCAGAATAAGACCCGCCATTGCAAAGTATATCCGGTAAGGCAGATATGATACAACCACAATTATTCCAAGACTTAATACAAGCATGAAGAACTGGCTTCTCAGAAAATATGTAGTATTACCGCCATATTTCATAAAGGCAACCCCTGCCGATGAACTGTAAACTGCAAGCAGAGAATAGATCATAAAAAGAGCTACAAGACCCCAAGTTACCCTGTCGCCTTTAAATGTCTTCGTAAGCCAGCCCTGTTGCATTTAATTACTTATTTAAAGATTTCTTACTGCCATTTTAAACTGACGGCCCCTGTCTTCATAATTCTTAAACAGGTCGAAACTGGCGCAAGCCGGCGAAAGTAATACCGTATCTCCCTTTTTGGCCAGGTAATATGATGATCGCACAGCCTCTTCCATTGATGTTGTTTCAACAATTGTCGGAACCATATCCTTAAAAGCCTCAACAATTTTCTTATTGTCTTTCCCCATACAGACAATCGCCTTTACTTTTTTCTTAACAACAGGAAATAACTCTGAATAATCGTTCCCCTTATCTACTCCTCCGACAATCCAAATTAAATCGTTCTCCATACATTCAATTGCATACCATGTCGAGTTTACATTTGTTGCCTTTGAATCGTTTATGAAGTTTATGCCACAAACCGTTATTACCGGTTCCAGACGGTGTTCAACACCCTGAAAATCAGCGAGACTCTCCCTGATTACGTCTTTGCGTATGTTAAGGACTTTCCCTGCAATGGCGGCTGCCATTGAGTTGTAGGTGTTGTGACGGCCTTTGAGAGCCAGTTCATGAATAGTCATAAGGTTGGTTTTTTTAGGGAAATCAATAATCAGATTGGGATCTTCAATATATGCAGTCATCCCTTCAGAAATCTCATCTGAAAAAGGAAGTAGTGTCATTCCGTAATGCTTTTTTGCCAGCTCCGTTTTGATTATCGGATCGCCTGCCCAGTAAATGAGGAAGTTGTCAATCGTCTGGTTTTGGGTTATCCTGAATTTTGAGTCAATATAATTCTGAAGCTTGTAACCATACCTGTCGAGGTGATCAGGTGTTATATTCATCAGTATTGCGATGTCGGCTTTAAAATCATACATTCCGTCAAGCTGAAAACTGCTCAGCTCGATAACATAATAATCATAATTCCCTTCTGCAACAGCCATTGCAAAGCTGTTCCCGACATTGCCTGTCATGGCAGCATTCCATCCGGCCTTCTTAAGCATATGGTAGATTAGGTTTGTAACAGTTGTCTTCCCGTTACTGCCTGTAATACAAATCTTAACCCCTTTGCAATACCGGCCCGCAAACTCTATTTCAGAAATAACAGGTATTCCTTTTTCCCTAATCTGCAGTATTAAAGGTGTATTCTCAGGTATACCCGGACTCTTTATTACCTCACTGGCTGATAGAATCAGGCTTTCATCATGATTTCCCTCTTCCCATTTAATTTTGTGGTTATCAAGAATTTCTTTGTATTTGTCCTTAATAACTCCCTTATCTGAAACAAACACATCAAAGCCGTGCTTCTGCGCCAGAACTGCTGATCCTGCACCACTTTCCCCTGCCCCGAGAATTACAATCTTCTTCTTCATTTTTACCTGATCTTGAGCGTCACAATACTTAATACGGCAAGTAAAATTGCCACAATCCAGAACCTGGTGACTATCTTTGGTTCCGGATATCCTTTTTTCTGATAATGGTGATGAAGCGGAGCCATAAGGAAGATTCTTCTCCCGACTCCGTATTTCTTTTTGGTCCTTTTAAACCACGTTACCTGAATTACTACTGAAAGAGCTTCAACAAGAAAAATTCCGCAAAGGATGGGAATCAACAGTTCCTTTCTTATAATTATGGCAAAAACAGCTATTATGCCCCCAAGTGCCAGGCTGCCTGTATCGCCCATGAATACCTGTGCAGGAAAAGAGTTATACCAGAGGAATCCGATTGTAGCCCCAATGAAGGCAGCTGCAAAAATTACGAGCTCCTCTGAGTTCGGGATATACATAATATTCAAATACTTGGCATAGATTATATTGCTCGACAGGTAAGCAAGAATACCAAGTGCAGTACCAATTATTGCTGATGTACCTGTTGCAAGTCCGTCGAGTCCATCTGTAAGGTTTGCACCATTTGAAACAGCTGTAACAATGAAAATCACAATAATTACAAATAACAGCCAGGTAAACGGACGCCGGTAATCCTCTCCTATAAATGAGACCAGCCTTGAATAAGAAACTGCCTGAGCGGGAGCCTCTGTTTTCTCCCTAAGCAACAGATCTGAAACAGGAACTTTTTCGACAATGATCACATCATCACTGAAGAATAATGTTAAACCCACTATCAGACCCAGACCAACCTGCCCAATGATCTTAAACCGGCCTGCCAGTCCATCCTTATTTTTCCTGAATATTTTTATATAATCATCAATGAACCCTATAAATCCAAGCCACACAGTTGTCAGCAACATAAGAATTACATAGATATTGTCGAGCCTGGCAAATAATAATGTTGGTATAATAATGGAGGCAAGAATTATTAACCCACCCATTGACGGAGTACCTTTTTTCTGATATTGCCCTTCTAGGCCCAGGTCTCTTACAACCTCACCAACAAGTTTTTTCTGCAGCAGCAGGATTATTCTTTTACCAATAAGCAATGAAATAATAAGTGAAGTGATCACAGCCATTGCCGAACGAAATGAGATATAATTAAATACTCCTGCTCCGGGGAAGTCGAGTGTATTAAGATATTTGAACAAATAGTATAACATCGTTTAATTATTTCATTAATAAAGCATTCCTAAGTTCCTCCCTGTCGTCGAAATGATGTTTCACTCCCAAAATTTCCTGGTAAGTTTCATGACCCTTGCCTGCTATAAGAATTACATCACCACTGTTAGCAAGCATAACTGCTGTCCTGATTGCTTCCTTTCTGTCGGTGATTCTTAGTGTTTTTCTTTTCAGATCGGGAGTTATCCCGGCCTCCATATCGTCCAGTATTTTTTCAGGATCTTCAGTCCTGGGATTATCGGAAGTGAGAATTACCTTACTGCTCCCCTCTGCTGAAATTGCTGCCATTTTCGGACGCTTTGTTTTGTCGCGGTCGCCTCCGGCACCAACAACTGTAATAAGCTGAACTCCCCCTTCCCTGATTTTATTAAGAGTATCAATTACATTTAAAAGTGCATCGGGGGTATGGGCATAATCAACAATTCCGGTGATGCCTCCGGGTGATTTTACAAGCTCAAGTCTTCCGGAAACAGGATAGAGATCGCTGAGGATTGTCAGAATCTCCTTTTTCGAAGCTCCGAGGAGCTCTGCTGCAGCATACACAGAAAGAAGGTTCGAGGCATTAAAATCACCGACAAACCTTGTCCATACTTCCTCGCCCTGGACTCTCAACTGCATCCCCTCAAATCCCTGTTCGATTATACTGCAGCGGAAATCAGCCATTCCTCTAACTGAAAATGTATAAGGCCGGGCTTTGCAATTCTGGAGCATCACCATTCCATTACGATCATCTGTATTTACGAGTGCAAAAGAAGCGGAAGGAAGGAAGTCGAAAAACTTTTTCTTGGCTGCCAGATAATTATCAAATGTCTTGTGATAGTCGAGGTGGTCGTGAGTAAGGTTTGTAAAGATCCCTCCATAAAACTTCAATCCTGCAATTCTCTGCTGATCAACAGAATGCGAGCTGACTTCCATAAAGACATAATCGCATCCCTCCTTTACCATTTCTGCCAGAAGCAGGTTAAGCTGAACAGGATCGGGAGTTGTGTGGGTAGCAGGCAGCTCCCTTCCGTTTATATAGTTGCACACGGTTGAAAAGAGTCCGCATTTGTAACCAAGCTTAATGAACACCCTGTAAAGAAGAGTTGCTATAGTTGTTTTTCCGTTTGTACCTGTTACTCCAACCAGTTTAAGCGCCTCAGTAGGGTTACCATAAAAATTAGTTGCTGCAAGGCCGAGTGCTTTTTCAGAATCAGATGTTTTTATCCAGCAGATTTTCTTGTCAGGGTCTTCGGGCAGAGTCTCACAAATTATTGCAGTGGCTCCCGATTTTATGGCAGAATCAATGTAGTTATGACCGTCTGTTTTGTAACCTTTTACAGCAATGAAGAGGGATCCCTGAGTAACATTTCGTGAATCAAATTCAATAATTGCAACAGAAACATCACTTTTCCCTGTTATTGAAATAACATCAATTCCGTATAATATTTTTTCAATCTGCATCATTTCACATATTCATTTCAAGTGCAACTGTTGTTCCCTCAAAATATCTTGCACCATGCTGAGGTGATTGTCTGAGTACCCGTCCTTTACCATTAACCCTTACTCTTATACCTGAATTTTCAAGCAGGTAGACTGCATCCCTGAGGCTCATCCCGCGTACATCGGGCACCAGTCCTTTTTCAACTTTCACTGTTGCAAGCCTTATTGTATCGCCGCTTTCGCGGGTCGCTACCCACTCGGCATCCGATGTCCTTTTATAGCGAACATTCAAATTCTTTAAAACCTCATTGATGTCATCCCTGTAGCCATTTCCGGCTTCCGGTACTGAAGGTTTAAGATCCTTTTTATTTTCAGGGTTAAAATCGCGGTAAAAGCTTGTAGCATAAACCTTATCAGAAATCTCCTTGAAAACATTTCCTGCTACAATATTCCCATAATAGACACCATTCGACGGTGCATTCACAACAACAATGCATGAATAGAGTGGATTTTCTGCCGGGAAATAACCGACAAATGAAGCCTGATAAGACACTGCAGATCCCTGCCTGTAACCCAATCTGCCTTTTGCAATCTGGGCTGTTCCGGTTTTTCCTGCAATTTTATAATTTGAGTTCCTCAGGTTCATTGCTGTGCCGCGTTCAACAACACCCTCCATCATTTTCTTTGCTTTCTTAATTGTGGACCTTGAAGCAATAGAGTTAATTATTACCTCAGTCGGATATTTCTTAATTACCGAACCATTCCTGAGTACTGCAGTTACAAATCTCGGCCTCATCATCCTGCCATCATTTGCAACAGCGTTATAGAATGCAAGTATCTGCAAGGGGGTCATCTGAACTTCATATCCGTGAGACATCATTGGCAGCGACAAGCCTGACCATAGTTTTTCGCCCGGATATCTTATAAGAGGATCTCCTTCTCCTTTCAACTGGATATTCAGCTTTTCGTTAAGCTTCATTGCATAGAGCCTGTTGACAAATCCTTTTGGATTATCCTTATAATGTTCACTGATAATCTTTGAGGTTCCCACATTTGATGATAATTCAAAAACCTGCTTGACAGTTATTTTTCCGTTTCCACCTTCCTTTGTATCGTGAATTATTTTATTGTAAAACTTCACGGATCCTGTGCCTGTGTCAACAATATCACCAGTATCAATTACTCCGTCTTCAATAGCAGCCATAAGTGCCGGCAGTTTAAATGTAGAACCCGGCTCTGTACTTTCTCCAACTGCATAATTATAGGTTTCGTGATAACCACCATCGCTTCCCATCTCAAGATTTGCAATAGCCTTAATGTCTCCGGTTGAGACCTCCATAAGAACAGCACAACCATGGTCGGCATTATTCTTCCTGAGCTGATTGAGCAGGGCTGATGCTGCCACATCCTGCAGATCAATATCGAGGGTTGTTATAACATCATTCCCGTCGCGCGATTCAACGCTGCCAGGACTCTCAACAGTAATCCAGTCACCTCCTGTAAGACGCTGCTTTACAGCAACCCCGTTTTTACCTGCAAGCTCCTTATCAAAAGCACCTTCAACACCAACCTCATTACCCTCATTTCCAAGATTCAGGTAGCCTATTGTACGGAATGCCAGTTCATTATTTGGAAAAATTCTACTGTTTTCAACTTGTGCCACCATGCCTCCTTTGTACTGACCGAGTTTAAAAATCGGAAGCTCTTTTAATTTTTTAAGCGTCATATAATCTACTTTACGCTTGATTAGGAAATAACGGTCACCTCTCCTTCTGGCCTCTGTAATTGCTGATTTCCATCCTGCAGCTGATCTCTCGCCAACTAGTCTGGCAAGACCTGCCGATAAGCCATTAATTCCTTTCGACCAGGTTTCTCCTGACATACCGGTGCTGCGGGTATCCATATAAATTGTATAGAAAGGAACCGAGCTGGCGAGAAGCCGGCCATCGCTGGTAAGAATATCACCCCTGTTGGCTGGGACCTCGGCAGTTTTATATACATATTTTTCGCTCATATCGAGCCATTTGCCATGCTGTACAAACTGCAGAATAAGAATTCGTATAAGTATTGCAGCAGCAAGAATGGCTATTGCAAAATATACAATGCCGCTGCGCCATACTATCTCGTCCCTTACTGCCATAGAATCTGCTATTTACTCACAATCAATTTATAGGGAGGAGTTTTCAGTTCCTCGAGATTAATCCCTTTTTCCCTGACAAGCCTTACTACTTCTGATTGCCTGCTCACATGCATCAGATCAGCTGAAGTTGACAAAGACTCTGCCCTGAGGTCTTTAACTTCCCGCATAAGCTTTGAGGTTTCCCTTGTAATTCTTTCAGCATGAAACCTGTTCCCGATATAGAATGCCAGAAGAAAAGTTACCAGTGCAACATATCCGAGATTCTGAAGAATTATCTTTTCAGAAACCATGCTGCCGCTCAGAAGCTCTTTTATGAAAGCACCTGTTTTAACTGTTTTTTTGGGATTGTCAGTTTTCTCTGCCATAATTCAGATCTTTTCAGCTATTCTTAACCTTGCACTTCTTGACCTGTTGTTATTTGCAATCTCCTCATCACCGGGAGTAGTACCTTTCCTGTTAATAATTCTGAAGGGTGTTTCAATATTTCCATAGAAATCTTTTTTCTCTTCCCCCTCAAAATTGCCGCTGCGCATAAAATTCTTTACAACCCTGTCTTCCAGAGAATGGTAGGTAATTACTACCAGCCGCCCCCCGGGATTCAGTACTTCAAGCGCCTGCAAAAGCATCTCCTCCAGATATTCGATCTCATGATTTACCGCAATCCTTAAAGCCTGAAACACTTTAGCATAGAATTTATGTTCCTGCCTGAAGGGAGCCAGCTTGCCTATTGCGTCAATTATATCATTCACAGTAGTTAAAGGCTTTGTATTTCTACAATTGACGATCTCCCTGGCTATCCTTCGTGAGTTTGTGAGTTCACCGAAATTGTACAGGATATCTGCAAGTTCAGCTTCATCGAGAGATTGAAGAAGCATTGCTGCCGTAGTCTTTCCGCTCTTGTTCATTCTCATATCCAGCGGGGCATCCTGACGAAATGTGAATCCTCTTTCTGACGTATCGAACTGATGGAATGAAACTCCAAGATCAGCTAAAAGTCCGTCGATTGATTCGATTCCGTTAAACCTCAGATTGTTTTTCAGGAACCTGAAATTCTGATCAAGAAACAACAGTCTTTTATCGGAGTGGATATTTGATTCTGCATCTTCATCCTGATCAAACGCTATAAGCCGGCCATCTTCCAGTCTGTTAAGAATCTCCATTGAATGCCCTCCTCCACCGAAAGTAACGTCGACATAAATCCCGTCGGGCCGGATGTTCAGCCCATCAATACTCTCTTTGAGCAATGCGGGGATATGATAAGCCATTATATTTCAGGATCATTTATACTTCCACCCATCAGTTTCTCAGCCAGGTTTGCAAAATCGGCAGCAGGCATATCGATCTTTTCATAGATATCGGCTGCCCAGATCTCAATCCTGCCATCCTGACCAGCAAGAACAACATCGCGCCGGGCACCGATCAGATCCATTAATCTTTTCGGAATCAGAAGGCGGTTGTTGCTGTCAAGCGAGAGCTCAGCAGTTCCTTTGAAAAAATTCCTGAGGAACATATTATGCTCCCGGTTATAGGGATTTATCTTTTTGCGAATCTTGTCGAGCTGCCGGTTCCAATCTTCAATTGAATAGAGCACCAGGCAGTTCTCGAAGATATCCTTGCGCACCACAAAATGATCCTGTGCATCAGCAGGCATCTGCTTCTTGAATGCCGCCGGAAGAATTATCCTCCCCTTGACATCTGCTTTGCACGTGTAATCACCTATGAATGTGGCCATCCTCGCTTTTTATAATAAAGGGCTAAAATAAATAAAAATTATCCACTTTGCTCCACTTTAACCCACTTTTTTACATTGTTGTTAATAACTTTTAAAATTATGCCCTTTTTTAACCACGGAGTTACAATGGGTTAGCACGGAGTTACGCTGTTTTAAACATTACCGGAAAGAGATTCCTCGGTGGTGTCTAAAAAGAGTTTTTTAACCGCAAAGCACTCTAAGTAGGCGCAGAGCACACAAAGCTAACATCCTCTTAATGTGCTCTTTGCAAACTTTGCGTAAAATCTTTGCGAACTTTGCAGATAAATTTTTATTTATAGCTTTGAATCAGATTTTTAAAAACCCGGAAACATGAGTATTTCACCGGAACGAGGTTTAATAAATATTGAAAAGGTTCTGGCATCAAAGAATCCGGCACTTGCGAAAGCAGTGCCAGGGTTCCTGATCAACTACCTCAAAAAGATTGTCCACCAGGATGATATAAACGAATTTCTGAGTTTATATGGAAATCTGAAAGATGAAAAGCTTGTTGCAGCTTTTCTGGATCATCTCGAAATCAAATACTCTGTCTCAGGTATAGAAAACATACCCGAAAAAGGCAGATTCATTTTTGTTTCGAACCATCCTCTGGGTGGCCTGGATGGAGTTGTTTTTATAAACGAACTTTCTACACTTTTTAAAGACATAAAATTTCCTGTAAACGATCTGCTCACAAATATCGAAGGACTCTCCGGAATATTCTTACCTGTAAATAAACACGGATCGCAGGGAAAAGAAGCTGCCCGAAAAATCGAAGAAGCATACTCTTCAGACAGCCAGATTTTATACTTTCCTGCTGGCTTATGTTCAAGAAAAAGCAGAGGGAAAATAAAAGATCTTGAATGGCATAAAAGCTTCATCTCAAAAGCTATACAACATAAGAGAGATGTTATTCCGGCATATTTTTCAGGAAGGAATTCAGATTTTTTTTACAACATGGCAAACTTCAGGAAATTTTTTGGTATAAAAGCAAATATTGAGATGCTCTACCTTGCTGACGAGATGTTCAGACAAAAGGGGAAAAAGATCCGTCTCATTTTTGGCAAACCTATACCCTGGCAAACATTCGACAGATCAAAAACATTACCTGAATGGGCCGACTGGGTAAAATCCAAAACCTATGAGCTCAATTCAATTTTGCGTTGATATACAAAAAATGAAAAAAAAGATTAAATTGCATCACACTTTTATAAAATTTTACCTGAATTTTTTCAATACTCATTACCGGAACTAAATGAAACCTGTTGTTGCCCAGCTGCCAAAAGATCAGATAATTGCCGAATTAACTCCAGACAAGCTTCTCAGGAAAACCAACAATGGGAACAATGAAGTTTATATTTTTGAAGGCATAAGTTCACCTTCTCTAATGCACGAAGTAGGAAGGGTAAGAGAACTTACTTTCAGGCATGCCGGAGGAGGTACCGGCAAAGAGATTGATATTGATGATTTTGATACTGCCCTTGCTGATCCTCAACGCCAACTGATTGTATGGGACCCAGAGAACAAGGAAATTATTGGTGGATACCGTTTCTACTTTCCCGAAAAAGGGTGCATAAATTGCGATATTTCAAAGCTTGCTTCTTCATCGTACTTCCATTTCTCTGAAAAATTCCTTACAAAGTATTATCCTCATCTGATGGAACTTGGAAGGTCATTCGTTCATCCCGATTATCAGTCGCGCTCAATGGGACGCAAGAGTCTTTTTGCACTCGACAACCTTTGGGATGGACTGGGGGCAATTATTATTGACCATCACCATCTCAAATATCTGTTTGGCAAGGTTACTATGTATCCGCACTTCAATCAGAAGGCCAGAAACATGATCCTCTATTTTCTGAAAAGACATTTCAACGATCCTGACGGATTGGTTATTCCTATCGATCCGGCCAATATTGATCTTAATACCGAAGAGATGAAAAAAATCTTCAAGAGATGGGGATGGAGAAGATATAAAGATAACTATAAGATCTTATCCAGAGAAGTCAGAAACCTCGATGAGAACATCCCGCCTCTTATTAATGCCTATATGAATCTTTCGCCTACAATGAGGACTTTTGGCACTTTTATAAATCACAAATTCGGAGATGTTGAAGAAACAGGTATTATGATCACACTCAGGGATATATATGTCGAAAAGATAAACCGGCACCTCGCTTCATATAAAAAAGACTTCGAGATAACCTGGTTCAATCACGAGATTCAATAAGCCCTTACGTCTCTTCCCTCAATATAATTTACGTATGACTGGTTGACCACTTTGTTACCACCGGGAGTGGGATAATTTCCGGTAAAATACCAGTCGCCCAGATGGCCGGGACAGGCTTCATGCAGCCCTTCAATAGTCTGAAATACTATTTCCACTTCAGCACGTATTTCTTCTGATTTCAGAAGTCTCGAAATCTTGGCTGAAATTTCTTCAGTTGAGAAAGGTTTGTATATTTTTCTTACAACGTTTTTCATTTCAATAATTGGCTTTTTAAGTTCCGCTTTCGCTTCATCATAAACTTCACCAATTACGTTTTCCCTGCCTGTGTCTTCAAGAAGTCCGATAGCTGCCTTAAATGCAATAAAATCGCCAAGCTTTGCCATGTCTATTCCGTAGCAGTCGGGGTATCTTAGCTGTGGAGAGGATGAGACTACAACTATCTTTTTCGGATCAAGCCTGTCGAGTATCCTGATTATGCTCTTTTTAAGTGTAGTACCTCTTACAATTGAATCATCGATAACAACAAGATTATCCACTCCGCGTCTGATAACACCGTATGTTACATCATACACATGACCAACCAGATCATCGCGCCCCTTATCTTCAGATATGAATGTCCTGAGTTTTGCATCCTTGACAGCTATTTTATCAACCCGCGGTCTCTGATTTATGATCTTCTCAAGCTCTTCACGGTTAAGATAGTTGCCACGACTGAGTATATGATCAATCTTTACCTGGTTAAGATAGTTTTCGACTCCCTTTATCAGTCCGTAAAAAGAACTTTCTGCTGTATTTGGTATATAAGAAAATACTGTATGATCAAGATCAAAATTTACAGTTTTAAGTACTGGCTCGGTAAGAAGCTCACCAAGCTTTTTTCTCTCCCTGTAAATATTTTTATCAGTTCCCCGCGAAAAGTATATGCGCTCGAAGGAACATTTCCTTAGTTCTGTCTCCTCGCGAATCATTTCAATGTTAGCCTCACCGTCGGCCTTTATTATTATGGCGCTTGCAGGAGGAAGTTCCAGAACATCATCATTTCTGACATTGAATATGGTCTGGATTACAGGTCTTTCTGAGGCTACGACAACAACTTCATCATCAATATAATAATAAGCTGGTCTGATTCCTGCAGGATCTCTCATAACAAATGCATCTCCATGGCCAATCATTCCAACCATAGCATATCCTCCGTCCCAATTCTGGCTTGCCTTTCTCAGAATGGAAGCAACGTCAAGATTCTTCTCTATCAACGGGGTTATCTGCTTTTTCGAAAATCCTTCATCCTTATATTTGCGAAAGAGTCTTTCATTCTCCTTATCAAGACGGTGCCCGATGTTTTCGAGAATTGTAACCGTATCGGAAAAATCAACCGGATTCTGACCAAGCTCAACAAGACTACTGAAAACCTCACCTACATTTGTCAGATTAAAATTGCCGGCCATTACAAGATTCCTTGATTTCCAGTTGTTCTCCCTGCTAACCGGGTGCACATAATCAATGTTATAATTACCATAAGTCCCATACCTCAGATGACCAAGATAAATATCACATGCAAACGGAACTGTCTCCTTTATGAAATCTGTTTTCTTAAAATCGTCAGCATTGGTTCGTTTCAGATTGTCGATATCCTCATAAATCTTGCTGAAAATTTCCTTAATAGGATTGGCCTCATTTGACCTCTGTCTGAATATGTATCTGTTCCCGGGTTTTGCATTTAGCTTGATTCCTGCTATTCCCGCTCCATCCTGTCCCCTGTTATGCTGTTTTTCCATCATGAGGTACATTCTCTGAAGCCCATAATTCCAGGTACCATATTTCTCAATATAATATTCAAGGGGCTTACGCAATCTTAACATTGCAATGCCGCACTCATGTTTAATCTGATCACTCATAATTATTTTTTAATCTGATCGGGGAAGTTGATAATATCCGTAACTATATATGAATCAGGGAATTCCTTGCTTACTGTTAAAAACAATTTTAATGCTTCAGCCTTGTTTCTGAAATCGCCTGCCCTGATTGCAAAATATCCGGGGTCGGCAAATATCTGATAAGTAACTATATCCGGAAACTTCTCCATGAACTTTGCCCTGGCCTTATTTGACTCCTCCCTGGCATTCCGGTTAGAACTCCGGTATATCTGAATCCGGCATCCTTCCATTCCATAATAATTCTTTTCCTTATATGTTTTCTTGCTCATCAGAATATATCTGTAGATCAAAGAGTCAATTGCCTGATTCTGTGCAATATTTAGCTGACCTGTATTTAAGTCATTATCAGCCCTTTTGAAAATATCTGCTGTTTTTACAAACGATTGTGAAAAGACAAATCCGGTAGAGATACCGAAGAAAACTGCAATAAGGAATAGCTTTCTGATCATGGCGCAAAAATAACAAATCGTAGTCAGAATAAAAACGGAAACAGATGAATTATTATTTTTCAGAAAGAGTTATTACTACATGGAAGATTTAAGGGCCAGATAGAATGTGCCGCCCTTCGATCCGGCCAGAAGAAAGTTCTTTTCATAATTAATGTCAAAATCTGTTCCGAAAGCATCGGTATCTTCAGATACACATAAATCGTATGCCCTCAGAATTCCTGCATCACCCCCTTCAGTAGTTAACATCCTTATAATAAAGCAATTCTCGTTAAGAGTAAGAAGATTATTAGAATCATCAAATTTCAGTGCCGCTCCCTGGTTTGATTTTTCAAGGTATTGCTTCCATTCTATAGCACCGCCTGAATTCAGGCATGCAGTGAATGTGTTATCCACAATACCGCTTTCGACAGCAACACCAGTTGCACCTGAAACATACACTTTCCCCCCACTGCCAAGAAGAACAGCCCTGCTCCCCGCAGCGAAATCAGGATTGTTATAAAGATCTGTTTCCCACATCTTCTGAAAAAGATTATTGTACTTCGCAACACTTGCCTTAGGCTTGGCATATGTAGATTTACGGGTTATGGCAATGTAGATATTTTCGTCATTGTCCTGAACAGCTGACTGAACTCCGATGAAACCAGTCTCGGTAAGTTTTTTTTCTTCAATAATTAGTCCTGTTGTATCAAATCTTACAAAAAACAATCCTGTATTACCAATAACACCAACATCAGAGGCTGATGAGTCGGGACTGGCAGAAGCCAGGGCAAGGAAGCTTCCATCACCCGAGTACATTAGTTCTGTAAAATCAACATTAAACCCGGCATCAAAAGATTTTTCCCATATCAGATTTCCTCTCTTGCTATGTCGCATAAGGAGCATCTTACCGTCGGTGTTACCCCCGGTTAGGTAACCCGAAGTATCGAACCATGCAGAACTGAATAATCCATTTATAACAGTTTTTATCTCAATAACTGTGTTTCTGTCCTTATCGAACCTGACAAAATACGGTGTGCCGGCACTCTCGCCACAAGCATAAAAGCCTGAATCTGATGAGCTCTTAATAAAATAAGCGCTTCCTGCACCATATGTTCTCTCCCAAAGAAAATCGCTTTCGCTCTTTTTACAAGACAGGAACAGTATGAAAATCAGAAGAAACGGAACCAGTTTTCTCATTGTGGCAGAGAATTAATTAAGAAGAAATATCTAACCCAACTCAGCTGCAAGTTCGTCAGTCATTTCAAGATTATGATAAACAAACTGAATATCGTCATCGTCTTCAAGGACATCAACAAGCCTTAAAACTTTTTTAGCAGAATCCAGATCAAGCTTTTTGTAATCATTTGGAATTCTTTTCAGTCCTGCCTCTGATGGTTCAATGCCAAGTTCATTAAGTTTTCTGTTGACACTGCCAAAGTCCTTAACGGCACAGGTTACTGTAATAGTGTCCCCATCAACTTCAAGGTCCTCTGCTCCTGCATCGATCATCTCAAGTTCAACATCTTCAAGAGAAAATCCTTCATTTTTTATTGTAAAGATCCCTTTCCGGTCAAAAAGAAAACTTAGGGAACCATTTGTACCAAGGTTACCTCCGTGTTTATTAAATGCCGAACGCACAGCAGCTACTGTCCTGTTATTATTATCAGTAAGGCATTCAATAAAAATACCAACACCATTTGCGGCATATCCTTCAAATGAAGTCTCAGTAAAACTTTCAGCGTCGGCCCCAGTAGCTTTTTTTATAGCTCTTTCAATATTGTCTTTGGGCATATTTGCCCCTTTGGCGTTCTGTACGGCAAGACGAAGTCTGGCATTTGTTTCAGGATCACTCCCCCCTTCCTTGGCAGCTATAATTATCTCCTTGATAATTTTTGTAAATATTTTCCCTCTCTTTGCGTCTATAGCCCCTTTCTTTCGCTTAATGGTTGACCATTTACTATGACCTGACATATGATATATATTTATTATACAGTATGCAAAATTAAATAATTCTTTCAAACCTCGGGCATAGTTTATACTTTTGTCGGGAATTAAAAAAGGCGCAAAGGCATAACGACATAACAGCGCAATGGCAGATTGCTTGAATTTTTTGTTCATGCCATTAACCTCGCTGGCGCGGATTTGCAATCCGTGCCAATGAATACTAATTATACTATAGCACGGATTACAAATCCGCGCTAGCTTAATTGTTCAAATATGAATAAAAAGGTCTTTATTGAAACATATGGTTGCCAGATGAATGTTGCTGACAGCGAAGTTGTTGTGTCGATTCTTTCAGGAGCAGGTTTTACAGCAACTACAGAAATCAAGGCAGCTGATCTGATATTAATCAACACATGTTCCATACGTGATAACGCAGAGCAACGGATCTGGGGGCGTCTTAAAGAGATTGGTCATCTGAAGAAACACAATAAGGAACTCAAAATAGGAATAATTGGCTGCATGGCTGAAAGGCTTAAAGAAAAATTGCTTGAGACAGAAAAACTTGTGGATATTGTCGTTGGCCCTGATGCTTATCGTGAGCTGCCCGTGCTTGTATCGGAAGCTGAAGCCGGACATAAAGCTGTTAATGTGCTTCTTTCGAGGGAGGAGACTTATGCTGACATTTCACCTGTAAGGATGGACAAAAACGGAGTCTCCTCCTTTGTATCAATTATGAGGGGATGCAATAATATGTGTTCCTATTGTGTAGTACCATATGTTCGAGGAGCTGAAAGAAGCCGCAACCCTGAATCTATAATCAGGGAAGCTACCCAGCTTTTTGAAAATGGATACAGGGAAGTTACACTTCTCGGACAGAATGTTGATTCATACAAATGGATTGATAATCAGCACTCAACAGGTTTCCATGAACTGCTTGAAAGGGTAGCGCTTATTAACCCTCTTCTCCGGGTACGGTTTTCCACTTCTCATCCTAAAGATATCTCTGATGATCTACTTCATACGATAGCCAGGCATGAGAATATTTGTAAACACATTCACCTGCCGGCCCAGAGCGGGAGTACGAGAATATTAAACCTGATGAACAGGGAATATTCAAGAGAATGGTACATGGAGCGTGTAGAGGCAATTCACAGAATACTTCCCGACTGCTCGTTGTCGACAGATATGATTACAGGTTTCTGTACTGAAACGGATGATGATCATAAGGAATCACTTTCGCTGATGGAGTGGACTGGTTTCGATTTTGCATACATGTTCAAATACAGTGAAAGACCAGGCACCAAAGCTGCCAGGAAGTATAAAGATGATGTTCCGGAGGAAATAAAGTCTGCAAGACTGAGTGAAATGATAGCAATACAGAACAAACTTTCAGTAAAATCGAAGAAAAACGACATTGGCAAAATCTATGAGGTTCTTATTGAAGGTTTTTCAAAAAGATCTTCTGATTTTCTTTCAGGACGTACATCATCAAACAAGGTGGTCGTTTTTCCTGCAAACGGACAAAGTAAGGGACAATACGTAAAAATACAGGTTGAAAGAACCACCTCTGCTACACTTATCGGAAAGTGTATTAACAGTATTTAACACCCCTATAGATTGTCTTATCCCGCTAAATTCGTAACTTGCAGGGAAGTATTCTATTTTAATTATAAAGCAAATGAGAATTAGAGCATTCTTTCTTATCCTGTTATCCCTTCTTTGCATTCAGAACCTGTCCGCCCAAAAGGCAAAAAAAATCAAAATAACAGGTACTGTTCTTGGTGTCGATAAAGAACCGATATCAAATGCCATGATACTGATCGATGGTGAGAAAACAAATTCAACTACTGACTTAAAGGGTAAGTACTCTGTTAAAGCTGTTGCTGATGCAGGAACTATTATGATTGTCACTTTTGGAAACGGAACATTTGAAGACAGTATAAAAGGAAGAACTGTTATTGATTTCAATTTCAGCACCATATCTGTCGGAACTGCCATGGATACAGAGGTAGATGAAGGAGATGAAGCTGTTAACTCCGGCTATAACACTCAAAAACGGAAGTATACTACTACTGCGATAAGTAAAATTGACGGCTCTGATCCGAAATACAGATCGTACAGCACAATTTATGACATGATTCAGAGGGAAGTATCCGGAGTAAGGGTAAACGGGGAAACAATTATTATAGGGGAATCGAAAAATCTATGGGGTTTTATTTATCCGCTTCTGCTTGTTGATGGAATAGAAGTCCCCAGCATCAGAGACGTAAAGCCCTCAGCTGTAAAATCGATCGAGGTACTTAAAGGCTCATCCGCAGCAATGTACGGAACAAGAGGATATGGCGGCGTAATAGTGATTACCACCAAAAAAGGCAATGAATAAAATAGCCTTTATACTTGTTTTTTAGAACCTAAAACCAGCTGTAATTCATCCAGTTGTTTCTTCGATATTTGCGAAGGAGTTTCAAGCATTACATCCCTTCCCGAATTATTTTTAGGGAATGCAATAAAATCACGGATTGAATCCTGTCCGCCAAACATTGCAACCCATCTGTCAAATCCAAAGGCAACGCCCCCATGAGGCGGGGCCCCGAACTTAAATGCATTTAGCAGAAAACCAAACTGTTCATTAGCCTCTTCATCGCTGAATCCAAGAACTTTAAACATAAGCTTTTGAACTGAAGCATCATGAATTCTTATTGAGCCGCCACCTATCTCAACTCCGTTTATTACAAGATCATAAGCATCTGCCCTTACCTTACCAGGATCTGTCTCCATAAGATGCAAATCCTCAGGTATTGGTGATGTAAATGGGTGGTGCATTGCATAAAACCTCTTCGTTTCTTCGTCCCACTCGAGAAGTGGAAAATCGACGACCCACAGGGGCACAAACTTATCTTTTGACCTTAATCCCAGCCTGTTACCCATCTCAAGTCTTAATTCTGAAAGTGCCGGGAGGGTTTTCTTCTTCTCGCCTGCCAGTATCAGCATAAGATCGCCAGGTTTTGCATTCATTAAGCCTGCCCATTTAATCAGTTCCTCCGGAGAGTAAAACTTATCTACAGAAGATTTAACTGTTCCGTCCGGATTATACCTTGCATAAACAAGTCCCTTTGCCCCTATCTGAGGTCTCCTTACAAATTCAGTTAGTTCATCAAGCTGCTTCCGGGTATATTCCGAACAACCTGATGCCACTATCCCTCCGACATATTCCGAAGAATCAAAAACTGCGAAATCATGACCTTTTACCTGATCAGTTAAATTGATGAATTTCATCTCAAAACGGAGGTCCGGTTTATCGGAGCCATAAAACTCCATAGCTTCACTGTAAGGCAGTCTCAAAAAAGGCTCATTAAAACTAATTGATTTTATCTGGCTGAAAAGATATTTGGCCAATCCTTCAAAAGTATCCAGAATATCATTTCTTTGAACGAAAGACATTTCACAATCGATTTGCGAAAATTCAGGCTGCCTGTCCGCTCTGAGGTCTTCATCCCTGAAACACTTAACAATCTGAAAATATTTATCGAAACCGGCCACCATAAGAAGCTGTTTCAATGTCTGGGGCGATTGAGGCAAAGCATAAAATGTCCCCGGCTGCATACGCGAAGGGACAACAAAGTCGCGGGCACCTTCAGGTGTTGATTTAATAAGCACAGGAGTTTCAACCTCAACGAAACCGATTGAATCCATATACTTTCGTACTTCCTGCGCAAACCTGTGACGAAGGATAATATTGTTTTTTACTGAGGTTCTTCTCAGATCGAGGTAGCGGTATTTCATTCTAAGCTCTTCTCCTCCGTCGGTATCTTCCTCTATTGTAAAAGGGGGAATTTCACTTTTATTAAGGATGTTCAGCTCAGTAACATCTATCTCAATTTCGCCGGTTGATATTTTTAAGTTCTTGTTACTTCTTTCCCTGACTTTTCCTGTAGCCTGAATAACAAACTCACGTCCGAGCTTCCGGGCTTTCTCACAAAGCTCCCTGTTGGTTTCCATGTTGAATACCAGCTGAGTTATTCCATATCTGTCGCGCAGATCAACAAAAGTCATCCCTCCAAGATCCCTTGACTTTTGAACCCAGCCACATAAAACAACATCTTTACCTGTCAAATTCATATTCAGCTCGCCGCATGTGTTTGTCCTGTACATCGCCTTTTTTTTAATTTTCAGCAAAATTAAGAAAAATATCAGATTGCCGAGAAAAAGGGAAATTCCATTTTTCTTGCTACTTTTATATTACATATTTGCAATTATGACCCTTGACAAAAAAGAGCAATATATGCGTGCGGCAATTGAGGAGGCGAACAAGGCTTTTGCCAGACAAGAGATTCCGGTTGGGGCTGTTGTAGTGTGTAAAGATATTATTATTGCCAGGGCTCATAACCTGACAGAAACTCTGAAAGATCCAACTGCACATGCCGAGATGCAGGCAATTACCGCAGCCACAAACTGGCTTGGAGGAAAATACCTGACAGGCTGCACAATATATGTTACACTTGAGCCATGCGGCATGTGTGCCGGGGCAATCGGATGGAGCCAGGCATCGGAGCTTGTTTATGGCGCGTCAGATGAGAAGAAGGGATACAAAACCCTCTCAGAATCATTACTTCATCCTAAAACTATTGTTGAGGGGGGAATATTGGAATCTGAGTGCAGGGAGCTTCTGATAAAGTTTTTTAAGTCTAAAAGATAATTTTGCCCCCCATCCCCCCTAAAGGGGGGCTAATTCAGAGACTCAATTTGAACCCCCTTTAGGGGGCCTAATCTCATATCACATCTTTTTTATATATGTTCCTGCTATGATAAGGAGATCCCTCATCCCTCCAAACCTCCGCAAGCTCCGGTTTGTCGGAATTCGGGATGACAGGTTATTTTGTGGGACATTGGAGGAAGAAGCGGCGATTCGCAACGACATTTTATTCATAAAGTATTTCACTCGCGAATCGCCGCTTCTTCCTCCTGTTAATCAACTACATACCTGTCATCCCGAGCGCCAGCGAGGGATCTCCTTCTCTCTTTCTGCAATTGACTTAAATTGAAATGTGATGAAAGATTAGTTTATGGGGCAGGGGGCAGAAATCTGGAAAAAAAGACTAATTTTAAATAAAATTTAAGATATGACTTTAGATAACAGCAAAACAATAATAAGTCTCAGAATCAAACTTTTCGGAGCAACAATTGTATTCATAGCATATTTTATTCTGGCATATGCAGCAAAAATTATAAAATTCCCGCTCCTTGGAATGGGTGAAACCTTCTGGATTATATTGTTAACAGGGATATATGCATTTCTTGCCTTTTTGCCAATGATACTGAATTATCAGTTTGTGTTTTTTTCAGATGATACCGACAAAATTATTTTCAGATACTTTACTTCAGGAATCGTAGGCGGAAAGAAAAATGCAGTTGAAATAGATAAGAGGTCATTCGGAGGGTATTCGACAGAAACCCGGTTCTTCGGACTAATTCATAGCATAACACTATCTCATAAATTCAGGGAGGGAGTTGCAAAATACCCTCCTATTTATATCAGTGCTTTATCGAAGGAGGAGAGGGCTAAAGTTTTTAAAACTTTAAATTCGTACACCCCCCATGAGTGAATGTTATCATTTGATAACATGAGTTTTATCATTTTTAGTAATCTTAAGTTACATCAAATTTGACACAACATTTTTCGATACTGAAAATAACTTAAAATTTAAAAATATGAACGTAGATAAAATCATGAACAACCTCGAGAAGAAACATCCCGGCGAGGTTGAGTATTTACAGGCAGTAAAAGAGGTTCTTGAATCGATCGAAGCGGTCTATAATGAGAACCCTCAATTTGAATCGGCAAACATTATTGAACGAATCATTGAACCTGACCGGATTATTACTTTTAAAGTACCCTGGGTTGATGATGAGGGAAATGTTAAAGTAAACCTTGGCTACCGTATTCAGTTCAACAATGCAATTGGACCTTACAAAGGTGGTCTTCGCTTTCACCCGAGCGTTAATTTATCTATTCTTAAATTTCTGGGGTTTGAGCAAATATTTAAGAATGCACTAACTACTCTGCCTATGGGTGGAGGAAAAGGTGGTTCAGATTTTGATCCTAAGGGAAAATCAAATGCTGAAGTTATGCGTTTCTGCCAGTCATTTATGCTGGAACTCTGGAAGTACATTGGTCCTGAAACTGATGTTCCTGCCGGCGATATAGGGGTTGGCGGACGTGAAATAGGATTTTTATACGGAATGTATAAAAGGCTTGCAGGAGATCATACAGGCGTATTAACAGGAAAAGGGAGCAACTGGGGCGGATCACTGGTACGTCCTGAAGCAACAGGATTCGGCTGTGTATATTTTGCAAAGGAGATGCTCGCTACAAAAGGGGAATCTTTTAATGGCAAGCGAGTTGCAATCAGCGGTTTCGGTAACGTTGCATGGGGGGCTGCCCTTAAAGCAACAGAGCTTGGCGGCAAAGTTGTCACTATCTCTGGTCCCGACGGTTATGTTTATGATCCAAATGGAATATCAGGTAAGAAAATTGAATATATGCTTGAGCTTCGTGCATCGAACGAGGATATTGTGAAACCATACACACGTGTATTTGAAGGTTCAGAATTCCATGAAGGAAAACGTCCGTGGGAGGTTAAAGTTGATATCGCTCTGCCATGTGCAACCCAGAACGAATTAAACGGAGATGATGCCCAGAAACTTATAAATAACGGGTGTATCTGTATTTGTGAAGGGGCTAACATGCCAAGTACTCCGGAAGCTATCGAAATTATTCACAAGAATAAAATTCTGTTTGCCCCTGGTAAAGCATCAAATGCGGGTGGAGTTGCAACATCAGGACTTGAAATGACACAGAATTCAATGAAACTCAGGTGGAATGCCAAAGAAGTTGATGACAGGCTTCATGAAATCATGTGCAACATACATGGTCAGTGCGTTAAGCATGGTAAAAAAGAAGACGGATACGTTGATTACGTTAAAGGTGCGAATATTGCAGGCTTCCTGAAGGTTGCAAATTCGATGCTCGATATGGGTGTGATCTGATGCCCCCGGTCCCCGTTGATACGGGGACCTGCCCCCTAAAGGGGGCCTAAATCCCTAATAATTAAGACAATAACATTTTATTGAAAAAATAGCCCCCCTTTAGGGGGGTTGGGGGGCTATTTTTTACTATATTTAGTTGTCTCTATTTCTTGTGCTATGCCTGAAGTATCACTTAAGCATAAAATTGCTTTAGGGCTAATACCTCGTATTGGTGATATTAATGCCCGGAAGCTTGTTGCTCACTTTGGAAGTGTGGAAGCAGTTTTTCAGGAACCATACAGAAATCTCATACTAATTCCCGGAATCGGTTCCGGACTTGCAAAGTATATCAGCGACAGATCATATCTCGACACGGCTGAAGCGGAGGCTGAATATGTTGTAAAGAATAATGTCAAAACATATTTCTATCTGGATAATGATTATCCTTACCGCCTGCGACAATGTGATGATTCTCCTGTGGTTTTCTTTTTTATGGGAGAATGTGACCTCAATTCATCCAAAATATTAAGTGTAGTTGGTACAAGAAATGCAACAACCAGGGGCAGAGAATTATGCGACAAAATAGTTGGGGGTCTCGCGGCCGGGCATCCGGATATGATAATTGTAAGCGGACTTGCTTATGGAATAGATATTGCCGCCCATAAAGCTGCCCTTGCAAATAACCTTCAGACAATAGGGGTCCTTGCACACGGGTTAAAGACAATCTACCCTTCAATTCACGATTCGACTGCAAAAGCAATAGTCAGACACGGGGGGCTTGTCACAGATTTTGTCTCCGATGCACTTCCGGAGAGAAACAATTTCCTTAAAAGAAATCGCATTATCGCCGGATTATCTGATGCAACTCTGGTTGTGGAATCAGGAATAAAGGGAGGCGCCCTGATAACTGCTGACATCGCAAATTCTTATAATCGCGACGTATTCGCAGTTCCAGGCAGGCCCGAAGATCAATGGTCTGCAGGATGCAATGGCCTCATCAGAAACAATAAAGCCTTTCTCACAGAGTGCTCTGATGATGTTGAATATTTCCTTAACTGGAAGCCTGAAAAAGCAAAACCTGCTATTCAGAGAACTCTTTTTAACGATCTTGAGGATAATGAGAAACTGATTTATGAGCTTATCTCGAAAGAGGGCGAATTAACAATAGATACAATTTGCAGAACCCTTGCTATCCCTGTATATAAGCTCTCCTCAATTCTGCTTCAGATGGAGTTTAAAGATCTTGTTAAATGCTATCCTGGAAATGTTTACAGGGTTTCTTAGCATTTCGGATTGCTGATTATGGATTTCGGATTAAGATGTTGACTGTTTTTACTTCCGACTTCGGACTTCCGACTTCCATGCCTGAATATATTACCCGGTATTAGTAACATTATTTGCTTTTGTTTTTATATTTTTATCACTCCAATTAACCTTTTCTCATAACTAATAACTTATGGATCGAACTGTACAACAATTAGGAGTGTCTGATGCAGCTTATTGACACACACACACATATTTATCTTCCCGAATTTGATGCCGACAGGGATGAAACTGTAAAAAGGGCTGTCAGCAGCGGTGTGGTGAAGATGCTAATGCCCAATATTGATCTCCTGTCGGTCGATAGGATGCTTGCTGCTGAGATGAGGTATCCGGGGATCTGCTATTCCATGATCGGCCTCCATCCCACGTCAGTAAAGGAAGATTATCTTTTTCAGCTAGGCAAGCTTGAAGATCTTTTTTCAAATCACAGGTTTATTGCAATTGGTGAAATTGGAATAGATTTGTATTGGGATAAAACTTTTATTAAAGAGCAGTTAGCCGCTCTCAGAAGACAAATGGCTTTTGCTCTTGAACATAATTTGCCTGTTGTTATTCATGCCAGAGATTCATTCCCTGAAGTCTTCTCTGCACTTGATGAGTTCAGGGATAAAGGCTTAACCGGGGTTCTTCACGCTTTTACCGGGACTAAGGAAGATGCCCATAGAGCAATTGAAATGGGTTTTATGCTGGGGATTGGCGGGATTGTTACATTTAAAAATTCCGGACTCGAAGATGTTGTCAGAGAAGTTGGACCTTATAATCTGATACTTGAAACAGATTCACCTTATCTGGCCCCGGTCCCTCACAGAGGACGACGAAACGAGAGTTCCTATGTCTGCCTTGTAAATAAAAAACTTGCAGAAATTTTCAGAATGAGCGAAGATGAAATTGCAGCAATCACTTATGCCACTTCTTTAAAGCTATTTAAAATCCAATAAAAATGAAGACAAAAAAAGATATATCCATTCTTATTATCTACACCGGCGGCACAATAGGTATGGTACATGATCCGGAAACCGGATCGCTTGTGCCGATCGATTTCAGACATATAACTGATCATGTACCGGAACTCAGAAAATTCGGATACGATCTTCATTCTGTATCATTTAATCCTGTAAAGGATTCTTCTAATATCGATCCTGATGTTTGGGTCAAAATGGCTGAGATTATTGAAAACAGCTACGATGATTTCGATGGTTTTGTTGTTCTGCATGGCACGGATACCATGGCATATACGGCATCTGCTTTAAGTTTCATGCTTGAGAATCTGGCTAAACCGGTTATCCTTACAGGGTCACAGTTACCGATTGGTCTGCTGCGGACAGACGGAAGGGAAAACCTTATTACAGCAATCGATATTGCAGCATCAACTGAAAACGGAGTTCCCTCTGTGCCTGAGGTTTGCATTTATTTCGATAACAAGCTGACCCGTGGAAACAGAACAACCAAGATGAGCGCAGAACATTTTGATGCGTTCTATTCCCCTAACTATGCACCACTAGCCGAAGTGGGCCTGCATCTCAGATACTTCAGGAATCTGATAAATTCTCCTCAAAAAGACAAGAAACTTATTCTACATAAAACATTTGACACCAACGTTGCAATACTCAAACTATTTCCGGGCATAAACAGAAAGCTAATTAAGGCAATATTAAAAACGGAGGGGCTGAGAGGGCTGATTATGGAAACATTCGGATCCGGCAACGCTCCTACCTACCAGTGGTTTCTTGATGACCTTAAACAGTTTATCGATGGTGGGGGTATTATTCTGAACGTAACTCAGTGCCATGGAGGGAGTGTTGAGATGGGGCTCTATGAAACCAGCAGGCAGATGCTTGCGGCCGGGGTTGTCAGCGGAAAGGATATAACATCGGAGGCTTCAGTCACAAAGCTGATGTTCCTTTTAGGAAAATACACTTCAAAGGAAGAAATTGCATTGGCACTTAATAAATCCCTGGCCGGAGAAATATCCTGAGAGGAATATTATTGAAATTATTTTCGTATTTTGCGCCCCCAAAGAATACTTTCTATAAGTTGATGATCCACCTTCGCCAAGGCTCCGGTGGACGAAGGGAGAGATGCAAGAGTGGTTTAATTGGCACGCCTGGAAAGCGTGTGTACCTCAAAAGGGTACCGGGGGTTCGAATCCCCCTCTCTCCGCTTAATTAAAATGCTGAAGGAAAATAAAAATAACCCGAAGGGTTCATTTAAGCTTTGCAAGGTTCTCCCAATGGGGATCAACGAAGTTAATCCCCGGATTTTCTTAACCCTTCCCCTGTTTTATTTCGTATCCACCATAATCGGCAGATTCTTGCCGTTGGTCATCATTATAATCTTCGCATTTGGGGATGTAGAGATTGCCTTAATCATCTCATACTGCAAAAGCTTTTCGCTGAGTCCGGTACTCAATATTTTCTGATAATCGGCAATACCCTGGGCCTCTACTCTTTTCCTTTCTGCTTCCTGTCTTTCTTTCTGAAGAACAAATGTCATCTTCTGTGCATCCTGTTCTGCATTAATCTTAGATTCAATTGTTGCTTTTACAGATGCCGGAAGTGTAAGATTCCTCACAAGCAGCTGCTCAAGCATCAGTCCGCGTTCCTTGAAGTTTTCTTCAATAGTCTTAAAGATCCGATCCTGAAACTCATCCCTTTTAGTTGAGTAGAGCGCTACAGCATCATAATAAACTGCATTATCCCTGATCTTGGTTCTGCATATCGGACGAACAAGAACATTCCGGTAGTCAGTACCTACCTCTTTAAGAATGCGTGGAGCTTCTGTGGGAATAACTTTGTAGAGCACAGTAAGATCAACTATTACTTCCAGACCATCAGCTGACAAAACCCTGATTGCATCATCTCCCTGTTTCATGCCTTCATCATTAACACCAGACATTGTATAATTTTCAGTTCTGATATCAAACATTACAACCTGAACAAATGGATTAATAACATTTAGTCCGCTTTCCAATGTATTATCATTCACCTTGCCAAAGAGTTTCTGCACTCCTACCATACCTGGTTCCACCTGCACAATAGAAGCCATTGATATACCTACCAAAATCACAACTACTCCTGCGATTTTTATAATCGACTGGTACCCCTTTAATGAAGGATCGGCTTTTGCAATTACCAGTCCGATAATCAAAATTATTACGCCTACTACAATTACTGTCATGTTTTTATTTATATTAAATGGTTAAAAAAATCATGTAAATATTTGGTAAAGGTAATCAGAATATCGGGATTAAATATTCATGCTTTGCAAGCATATTCAGGTTATAGCATATGATGAAACTGAAATACTCAGTTAAGCTGTATGCCCATCGTGATAGCCATGCTTCATCCATTCAAGATTCTCGTGTCTGAAATAAGGTGAAAGGATCATCGCATATTTTCTCTTCTCATCTGAATTCATTGGTTTGAAATTCCTCAGGAGATTCAGATTTGAGTCAACTACTTTCTTGCTATCCATTCCAACCACTATTCCGCTTGGGCCTTCGAGAGATAACGCAAACCTAAGGAGTTCAGTTGGATCAACCCCCTCAATTGTCTCCTTTGGTCTGATTGTTTTCATTAACATAATACCCATCCCCTGATTTTTTGCAGCTGGAATTACCAATCCTTCCCTTTCATCCTTATTTTCACCGTAATGGTTCATTGCAAAAAGCATGCTGTCAAATCTTCCGGTATCAACCAATGCCTTAAGGGCCTGAGCATTTGCATGACCAGAAAAACCAACAAACCTTGTTATCCCTTCCTCCTTCATCTTAGAAATAAGATCAAGAACACCCCCTTTTTTGCAGATTTCTCTGGCATCAGCTTCCGATTCAACAGAATGAACTTTAAGCATATCGAGATGGTCGGTCTGAAGTCTTTTAAGACTCTCCTCTATTTCCATCTTTGCCTTTTCAGTATCTCGGGCGGTGACCTTAGTGGAGAGAAAAATTTCTTTACGCCGATACTTAACAATATTTCCCAATCTCTCTTCGCTTATTGCTCCGGTGGTTGTATTTACATAGCTGTGGGCGGTATCCCAGTAATATAACCCATTATCAAGGGCATAGTTACACATCTCAAGTGCTTCATTAAGAGTGCTGATATTGAGAAATCTGCTCCCTAATCCTATAGCCATTCTTGGAATTACTACACCGGTATTTCCAAGTACAGCGGTAGGCAATCCCTTAGCATCGTATTGATTTACAACTGATTTAGATACCTGATTAGCTTTATTATCATTTGAAAATGCTAACCCTGTCCCGGCTACTGAAATACCTGCTACTACAGTGCTTTTTAAAAACTTTCTTCTTGTATATCTTGCTCCCATGGTTGTTAGTGGTTGGTTGATCCTATTTCTTATTAACGTTTATAGTTTTTTCAAGAAATGCAAATACCTTTTCCAGGTTTTCTGTTGTTGAAAACGCCGGACCACCATGTTTGGAGCCCGGAAGCAATTCAAAGGTAACATTCTCCTTACCGGTTATTTCTTCAAGCTTCTTTGCAAAGTATAATGACTGAGGATACGGCACAAGAGGATCAACCGAGCCATGCTGAATCAGAAACGGAGGATCATCTTTTGTAATGTATGTTTCCGGATTAGCCGCTCTCACAAGCTCCGGAGCATCAGCAAGGTTCTTGCCAATCAGCTCTGATTCAGGAGAATTTGGAATAGAATGGATTTGCGGGTTGTTAACTTTACTCTCCTTTGCATCATCATCCATTCTAAGAAAGTTGGTGGGGCCAAACCAATCAACAACTGCCTGCACACGGCTCGACTGATCCGCATTACCCTGTGATAAGTCCTCAAGTTCCTTCACATTGCCCGATGTCCCTAACATAGTCGACAGGTGGCCTCCGGCCGATCCTCCCCAGGCTGCAATCTTATCAGGATTAAATTTATACTGCTTTGCATTTGCCCTTACCCAGCGCACAGCAGCCTTGCAATCGTAGATCTGCGCAGGCCATATTGCCTCTCCGCTCAAACGATAGTTTATTGAAACAACAGCATATCCTCTTTTCAGACCTTCCAGCATCGGAGTAACCTGACCATCAGCCTTATCACCACTCTTGAATGCGCCGCCATGTATTGATATAATTACAGGGAAAGGACCTTCGCCTTCATTTGGAAGATAGATATCCAGCTTCTGAGCCTGCGATTTTTCAGCATAAGCAATATCAAGCCATTTTCTTGTTATGTTATCAACATTGGGTTTTTGTGGTCCCTGTGCACTAAGGGCAGTTGAAATAATTAAAAATGTAAGCCAGTGCCATAAACGAACTGCTACTGAATGTTTTTGAATGAAATAAGAAGAATTTGAATTTGATTTAACTTCAATTTGTGTCATATTTTTAATTTTAATTAATAATAATATTCTAATAAGTCTGAAATAATTCAGCCACTGGTTTAAAAGCTATTTCTCAGATCTCTTATAACTAATTAACAAACCGCCTCCCTGGGTATTGAGAGTGGACTCATAATTTTTCAGGCTTCTGACATACTCAAGGTAAGCTCCCTGTCCCATATTCCCGCGACTACCCCGTTCTGAAATATTATGGGTTGTGAAACAACCTCCGATTTTTAGTTTTGGATCAACATCGGTAAAATAGTTTTTATACCAGTCTTTATCAGCATCGCTGAAAACAAAATCGAATGGCCCTTTAAGCTCTTTAACAAGAGTATGTGCATCAGCCAGCCTGGCATCGATGTATTCCGAAAGACCTGCCTTTTTAAAATTCTCAAGGGCTGTGTTATGCCTTTCTTCGTCAATATCGATTGTTATGAGCTTACCGCCTGTTTTGCTGAGTGCCCAGGCAATATATATACCTGAGTGGCCAGTTGATGTGCCAATCTCAAGTGCAGATTTGTAGTTACCCTTGATTATCAGGTCATAGAGTGTCTGACCGTCTGCAACAGGAATATTTAAATCGTACCATTTTCCCGAATGGTCAGAGAGAAATTTTTTTACTTTCTCATCGAGAGCAGGATTCTCTTTTAGTGCCTGGGAATTTAATAGTCCCGGAAACATTACTGCTCCTAAAAGCAGACAAATTATAAGTGAAAGTTTTTGCCTCCTTTTCATACTTTCAGATTTAAATTAATATGCTAAACTCTTATAATTTGACAATTAACCCGGCAGTAATATTCCTGACTTCCGCTAATAATTTAAAGTTACTGCCAGACCAGATACGGTTTAATTTCTTCCGAATCAGTTGTTTCATGGATTGAATTTCCGGATTAGTTGCTTAAACCTCTAATTCCTGCTATACTCATCTCCACCGAAGGATTGTATTTTTCACTATTCATATAATTCAGAATTGAACTGAGAAGTTGCTTTGAGACAAGTCTGTCATTTGTAACATCTTTCAGATCAATACTGCAAACCAGCAACTTTCCTGTGCCAATCTTTGCCTCAAACGCAAGTGCCAGCCTGCGGTTTTCGAACCAGGTATCAATTGGTTGAATTAACGGTTTAAGTTCTGCTGGAAAACCGTCAATAATCATAGCCTGTGAATGTGTTACAGGATCCCACCATTGCCAGTTGCAGTGATATTCTGTCGGGAAATCATTAAAGAGCGGATGTTGTGGATCGCAAAGGATTCCAAGTGTGTGAGGAGCCTGATTATTTGTCCAGGCTGTATTCCAGAAAATACTTGAAAATCCGATTGCTACCTGTGCCCCTTTATCTTTTTGAACCTTGCCATAAGTGAGGAGAAGTACTGAACCTCCGTTTTTAAGAACTGTCTCAGTGTTTTTGTCAAGTTTATCAGTTACCAGGATATTACCTCTCACGGGTTCCTGTTTACCGGGATAAACCCAGAAATCCCAGCTGTTCATAAATGGAGTATCTTCAACAGACACTTCAAGCCTGAGTTTCTGTGAAGAGGCAATTTTATCCAGCCCGAATGACAATGATCCGATCCGGAAACAATTGCCTATAGGAATTTCATCCTTTCTGAATGCCTCTGTGTAAAGTGTATCGCCGCTTGAGTTTAAGATATGGCACATAATAACTGCCATTTTTAAAGGCGCCGATCCAAAGTGAGCCAGCTCTATATCTGCCTTGAATGCTTCACTGTTCGAATAGACCTCTGTTTGCATTCTGGCAAGCGGAACAGTCTCATTACAAAACATCCTGAATTCCTCCGGAGTTACATATCCCTTCGATTCAAAGAAAGGATTCAGAATTCCAACAAGCGCAGTTCCCTGACCAGGAAAATCATGCAATTGAAGTATCTGAAATCCTCCAAATCCCGGGGTTCTGAGTGCCGCTTCAATTTCTGCTTTATAACATATTTTCTGCAGTTTGCCCGATGCCATCAGAAAATCTTCAGCCTGACTCCCCATTTGGTTTTCAGTAAGAGTCTCCCTGAAGATTTCAAAATTTGTTGCTTTTAATACTCCGGTATATTTGTTAATCTCTTTAAAATCAGGGTAGACACACCACTGACCAATTTCGTGGCTTACTGTCGGAACAGTGTATCTTGAAATTATATCTCTGAAATCATACATTGTTTGAGGAGGTTTTGCATTGATAATGCTGCTTAAACCCTCACCCCATCGCTGAATTCTTGGTTCCGGAGAAAGATGATAATCATTCTCCGGTATAAATGGCCACCCGGCTGCAGAAGTATAAACCCTTCGTGCATCTTTTGTCTTCCAGTAAGTTAAAAGTTTGCCCAGGTATTCATTCTGTTTGCTTCCTGCAGGTTCGTTGCCATACGCCAGCATGCAGAAAGAGGGGTGATTACCATATTCCTTCATAATCTTGTCACCCTCGCTGTAAATAAACTGATCAGTTGGAGTGCCGTCGCCGATTGAGGCTCCTGAATTAGCCCATGAGGAACATTCTATATGAAAATAAACTCCAAGTTTATCTGCTGCTATGAAAGCTGCTTCAGGAGGACAATATGAGTGAAACCTCACATGATTCAAACCATAATCCTTACAGGTCCTTAGAACATTTTCCCATGAATCAGTATCGGTTGGAGGATATCCGGTTACAGGAAATATGCAGCACTCGGTTGTACCTCTTAAAAAGATCTCCTGTCCGTTTACCTCAAATCTGGTCCCTTTTGTTTTAAAATCCCTCATTCCAAATTCTTCAGTCTTTGAATCAACTATTCCATCCCTTCCGGCTGCAAGGTCAACAGTCAATTTGTATAAGGCCGGATCAAATTCACTCCAGAGTTTTGGATTTTTTCCCATCGGATAATCTACGACCAGAGAGATTTCCTCAGACGTGGTATTAGCACTTACAGTTACCGCTTTAAGTTTTTCAGGGTCGCTGCAATTAAAGCTTTCAGCCCTGAGTTTTACCTTCCCCTCGAAAGGTGATCCTGTTTTATTTTCAAGCTTGACTATTACTTTAGCCCTCTTGTTTTGAATATCAGGATAAATACTCACATCACTAATAAATATTTTTGAGGAAGCCCTAAGGCTGATATCACCTGCAATTCCATTCCAGTTTCCCTGTGTGTGATCGGTAATACTGTGAGAATTGATACCTACCGGGACAACAACCCGGTTATCAATTCTGATACTTAAAATGTTCTTTCCCGGAACAAGAAGTGAAGATATATCGAACTGATGTGGTGCGGCAAGGGTGTTTTCTGACCCGGCCTTATTGCCGTTAACATATACTGATGTTTCCCAGTGAGGGCGTTCAAGAAAAAGTACAACATTCTTACTCTCCCAACCCGCAGGTAAATCAAATTCTTTCTGATACCAGGCAGCACCCTTGTAATATTTAACAGGCTTAAGCCAGAATGGGATCTTAATATTTCCCTGGGCACGGTATTTTGCGTATTTTTCACCTGTAAAATACGACTGATCAACTATTTCCCCGGTCCATGGAGTGGAGAGACTTACATCATAACCCTTCCCGTTTTCAGCCATTGATCCAGGCAAATTAACTGTCTCATCTGAAGGCTCTTCATACCATTTCTGTTCTACTCCCTGGTCGAGTGAATCGATTCTGAAGTTCCATTCTCCGGACAGAGAAAGGCTATCTCTAACGTTGGTATTTTGTGTTGTGCATCCGGCAACAATAATCAGAAGAAATAATAATTTTTTCATTTTCGTATTCATTTTCTTTTGCCACCAAGGCGCTAAGGCACAAAGATTCACCAAGAATTTATACAACTACGAGACACTTGGTGTAACTTAGTGACTTAGTGTCTTAGTGGCAGATTATTATTTAATAATCAATTCGTGTTCAATTTCTTCCAATGTCTTTCCTTTGGTTTCCGGAAGCTTTTTCATTATAAACCAGAAGCCGAAAAGGCATATAGTTCCGTAAAGCCAGAATGTACCGGAGGCATTCAGTAATTTATTAAGAAGCGGAAATGTATAGGTCAGTACGAAACATGCGGCCCAGAGTGCAAATGTTGCAATCGATAATGCAAATCCACGGATTCTGTTGGGGAAAATTTCCGAAAGAACTACCCAGGTAACGGGCCCGAGTGACATTGCAAAACAACCAATTATTGCAACTACCATTATTAACAATGGTAGCCCCTGAAGATGAAAAAAATACATGGCTCCCGTAATTCCAAACATACCTGCAAGCCCCCCTGCACCGATAAGCATAAGAACTTTTCTTCCGAATTTGTCAACTGTAAAAATTCCAATAAAAGTAAAAATGAGATTTACGCTTCCTGTAATAACTATATTAAAAAGTATATCAGATACACTATATCCTGCATTTGCAAAAACTTCCTGCGCATAATTGAATATCACATTTATTCCGCACCACTGCTGAAATATTGCAAGAACGACTCCCAGCACCAGAATCTTAGACATTCCTGATTGCTTAAGCATTGAGAAACCTGATATTCCGTTCTCAGATTTTAAAGTCTCTGAAATTGATTTTAACTCTGACTCAGCAAAGTCCTTTCCACCCACCTTCGTCAGAATTCTCAGAACATTGTTTTTGTTATTTGCATTTTTTGCGAGCCACCGGGGACTTTCAGGAACAAACCACATCAGGATAAAAAAGAATGCGGCAGGTATAGTACAAACATAAAACATCCACCGCCAGCCCATCTGACCGTTCCACGAATTGAGAATATCACTTGTTGTTGCACCGGATGGCACTGGTTCAGCTATCCTCCAGTTTATAATTTGTGCTGCAAGTATTCCGATTACAATTGTAAGCTGGTTAAGTGAGACAAATCTTCCCCTTACTGATCCGGGTGTAATTTCAGCAATATACATCGGCGAAAGGTTTGAGGCCAAACCGATACCAATACCTCCTAAGATCCTGAAAACCACAAAAGTTACAAATGACCCTGCACCTCCGGTACCAAGTGATGCAACAATAAATAATGTTGCTGAAAGAATCAATAATTTTTTTCTCCCGAACCGGTCACTGAGCCACCCTGAGAGAACTGATCCTCCAAGACATCCGATAAGTGCGCAGCTCATAGCCCATCCCTGCAGAAAAGCACTCTCTGTTATCCCGAAAAATGGCTCATAAAATGGTTTTGCTCCGCCAATTACAACATAATCGTAACCGAAGAGAAGTCCACCGAGAGCAGAAACCATTGTAATGCTCAAAAGATAATTCCAATTATATTTGGTCACTGCCATTATAATTCTTTTAACCCTTCCAGCATCGCAACCACATTCTCAAAAGGAACATTAGCCTGTATGTTGTGAACTGTATTGAAAACGAATCCCCCGTTCTCGTTCAGAATACCGCATTGTGTCTTAACCTGTTCCTTAACCTGTGCCGGAGTACCGAACGCAAAAACACCCTGTGTGTCAACGCCGCCTCCCCAGAAAACAAGCTTATCGCCGTATTTCTTTTTAAGCAGTTTAGGATCCATCCCCGATGCATTTATCTGTACAGGATTGATTATATCGAAGCCTGCTTCAATAAAGTGACTCATGAGGGGTTCAACAGCTCCGCATGAGTGTTTGAATGTTTTCCAGTTTGTGTTGAGATGAATCCAGTCATTTACTTTCCGGTAATAAGGGAGCCAGACCCTGTCGAACGTTTCAGTTGAACAGAAAGTTGAATTCTGGGTTCCGAAGTCAGTACCGCAGGTAAATACAACATCAATTTTATTTCCTATAACACCATGAAACAGTTTCAGATTCTCAATTGCAATGTCAGTCTGCCTGTCATAAATCTCTTTCACGAAATCCTCCCTAATCAGTGTAGAGATATACCACTCTTCAACTCCTCTGATTCCCTTTGGGTGCTTTAGATTTATGGCCGGAACCAGGGCTATATCACCCAGTGCAGTACCTCCGAGGGATGCTACCACTGCTCTTGTATTATATGTCAAACCATCAGTCTGTGACTTCCAGTAAGCAAGATCCTGAACAGAAACATAACCGAATTCCTCAAGGTTGTCTTCGACCTTCAGAGTTGAATCATCAACAGGCTGCTGCCTGTCGAGGGCATCAAAAAAATACCCCGTTTTCGGCATCATCCCGCTCGGAGGAACAGAGGTATCACCTTCAGGATACATAAGAATATCTCCGTTATCATTATAGGTGTAATTAAACTTCCCCGGAAACAGTACTTCCTGTCCCCACAGAGTTTTATGAACCTTCCAGTTTTCATTTGGCACCCCGAACATGTTCTTGGCTCCGTATAAACCAATTACATCGAGATCCATTGCATTTAACAACTCAGCATCCATTTCGCCAAGCATCTGATATGGTTCTATCACTTTAACAGGCTTTTTCTCGAGTCCGTAGTAGTTACGTAACTTTTCGACTATAAGTACATGAATACCTGTTACAGCAGTTGATCCGAAATCAACGACCAGCTTATCGGGCTGCTGATGGTTTATTGTTTTTAAGAAATTCTGTTTCGAAGTGGCAGACATATAATAAGTATTAAGGTTACACTAAGGTACACAAAGTGCTTTTTAAATATTCCTTTATTAAAAGAGCAAAGACAATTTATTAATTCCCAGTAAATGACAATATTTATTTTGGCATAGCAGGAAGGCTCCAACCCTCTCTGTATGTATGCTTTATGTATTCATTGGCACTTGAAAGAGCATTGAACGTTTTATACTGTTTATCGAATGTCGGATGCCCGTCGTGAACACTGAAATTATCTGAAGTCATAATTTTAAGTTCTTCATTTTCCGAAATGTTTGTAAATCTCATATTATCTCCATCCCATTTCAGCGCTTTATTCAGTCCCTGCAGTCTTATTGCCAGTACACCCAGCAATACCATTTCGTTGAATGGTCCAGAATAAGCAAAGTTTGAAGTACCCTCAATTCTGCTTTCAGGCGATTCCTTGCAGGCTCTTATCCAGTCCTGCTCATGTGGTCCGTCAATATATCCTGTCTGACCCTCTATCCTTCTCAGATATGGCTTCACTTCAGGTATACGTCCCGATAAAAGCCGGGGATTAAATCCGCCACAACCACACATCAGAGTATCCTTTGAACCAATAAAAAGACATCCGCCAAGACCATCTGCCATGAGGTTTTCACCGGCCGGAAGAAGTTCTGAAAGATTCGGCAGAAGTCCTCCGTCGTACCAATGTACTTTTACTGAAGGCATTGCTAGTTTTGGCATATTCTCCCTGGCAGGGAATGAAAATTCAACAGTTTCTGCCTGCGGAGCCGATTCAGTATTTATTGAGGTTGAGCTCCCCCTTACTTTTTCTGGGTAGCCTAGTCTCAATGAGCGGTAAACCGGATCAAGTACGTGGCAGGCCATATCACCAAAAGCTCCTGTTCCGAAATCCCACCACCCTCTCCAGTTCCATGGAGTGTAGATTTCATTATATGGTCTCATTGGTGCCGGACCAATGAACAAGTCCCAGTCGAGTGTCTTTGGTACAGGCATCACCTTTACTGGGCGTTCTATACCCTGAGGCCAGATAGGCCTGTCGGTCCAGGCATGGACTTCCTTTATTTCCCCAATTTCATTATTCCAGATCCACTCGCACAGCTGCCTTACACCATCACCTGAATTACCCTGATTACCCATCTGAGTAGCAACCTTGTGTTTTGCAGCAAGTTTTGTAAGGAGACGAGATTCATAAACGGAATGTGTCAATGGTTTCTGGCAATAAACATGCTTGCCCATGGTGAGTGCTGTAGCGGCAATTGCAGCGTGAGTATGATCGGCTGTAGCAACCATTACAGCATCAATAGACTTACCCATTTCATTGAACATTAAACGCCAGTCTTTGTACCGCTTCGCACCCGGAAATTCCTTAAAACACGATTCCGCATATTTCCAGTCAACATCACATAATCCGACAATGTTTTCTGTTGCCATACCTTGCAGGTTAGGATGACCCTTGCCACCTACTCCAATTCCGACAATATTGAGTTTGTCGCTTGGTGCTTTATGTCCAAGACCACTAACTACTTGACCTGGAAGAATTGTGATTCCTGCAGAGACCAGACCTGCTGTCTTCAGGAAGCTGCGGCGTGTTGTAGATAAATGTTTCATGATATTCCGGAATGACGATTAATAATTGAGATGAAAAATACAAATTATTTAATTATAAACTTAACCATTTTTAATTATCCTTAATGGAACGAATTATTATCTTTAAATTTCTTAAAAATAAGCTTGGGATTCTATACCTAACACGGATATCATATAGTATAACACATGGGAAAAATTCCATTCATTACTCTGATAATCCTGTTTTGCAACCTATCATTTAGTAGAGCAAATATTGAAGGGAGAGATACAACAGTTAACTTTTTACCAGGCAAAAGAATATTCCCGGCAGTTTTTCTCGATCCCCTTGAATGCCAGACTGGAGGCGGATCGTATTTCCTGTTTCGGGAGGAAAAAAACACAAGCTTGTATTCAGCTGTAAATCTGGGATTTACCAAGCCAATATTCTCCGGTATGGGTAAAACAGTTTCGTGGGAAATTAACTTCGGGACGGCAATCTTTACCCAGTTCGATCTTATGAAAAGGGAAGACGGAAGCTATCTGGCAGGACTGATAAACAATGATTACAAAATAAGTGTGGATTACAGTCTGCGGAAAAACAGGAATATTTTTAAGTTCAGAATATTCCACCTTTCGTCACATCTGGGTGATGATTATCTGGAGCGCCATCGGGATAGCATAACCAATGATAAATCTGAGAATTACGAACAGATAGATCTGACATATTTAAGGATGTTCGGAGCAAATTACTGGTACGCAGGAGTTGGTGAAATTTATACAAAGTATGTCTTCAGGGAAAGATTCTCAATGCAGGCAGGAGGACTGCTGAATTTCGGCCAACCAAAACCTGTAAGCTTCTTTGCGTCCGCGAACATAAACCTACTTGCTGAAAATGATTTCATACCCGACATCCGAACAGCCCTGGGTATAAACTTCAGCAGAAAATCAGAATCGTTAATCAGGTTATGGCTGGAATATTACAACGGCGAGCTTCCCTACAGCACAATAGATTATGGAAGAATAAACTGGGTTGGTCTGGCACTGGCAATAAATTTAAAATGATTGAATTTGAATTCAATTAAAATGTCAAAATAGACGCGGGGGATCCTTCGCTGGCGCTCAGGATGACAAAGTTTTGCGGGATCATGGAGGGGAAAGTAGTGGCGATTCGGTGAAAAATAATAAATAAGGAATTTTTGTTTACGAGTCGCCACTACTTTCCCCTCAGAACTCAAACCCATTGTGTCATCCCGAGTGCCAACGAGGGATCTCACCGCTATAGTTAAATTTTTATTTTTTGCCGATACTCTTTAAAAGTTACCTTAATTATCCTTATCCCCTAATACATCTGAGGTAACGTCTTTCTGGAAAATCTTGAGTCTCCCAGCCAGCCTCATAATAACTGCAAGCAAAACGAAGAGTCCGATATTTCCGGCCAGATATGCATAATCATTTAATGTTAAAAGAACGAATATGAATGTGTAGAGCAATACCAGCATACCCGCCACTATAAATGCAGCCTTTTTATCTTTGAAAAGATTTGCTGTAAATAAAGATATCATCGATATTGTTGCCACCGATGAAATAATATAAGCAAGGTTAAATCCCACCTGCTCACTGAGTGAATTCAGAAGCGAGAAAAACAGAACCAATCCGAGCGATACAAGAAAATAATGGAAAACATGTATTTCCTCTTTACGAGTTATCTCAAGGAATATCAGCACAAGGAATGTTAAAGCAATGAATAGTATCCCGTATCTTGAACTTCTCCATGATTTCTGATAATGGTCAACGGGCTGAAAAAGATCAACTCCGAATGAACTCTCAAGAGGATGATAAATGCTTCCAACCCAGTTCTGCGGAAAATTTCGGTTAAGGTGGGTAACCTCCCAGACGGCAGAAAACCCTTTTTCGTCGATATTCCTTTTGGCCGGTAAAAAACTCCCGCTGAAACTTGGGGATTTCCACCCCGATTCAATACGGGCAACCGTTGACTTACCAAGAGGAGTAAGAAGGAGCCCTTCGGAACCGGAGAGGTTAAGATTCATTTCAAGATTTATAGTTTTACCCGGAACCAGAACAGGATTAATGAATGAGATCCCAGATTGAAAGAGATCATTGTCTCTTACTCCCGGTTCGGCTTCAAGTTCAGTCTCATCGGTTCTGAGTATTATTTTGCCTTTAAGACCCCTGTTATCAGAAATCCCGGCAGTATAGTACGCTTCATTCCACTGAATATCATAGTTTTTGAGTGACTCTGCCTCAGGCAGAACAAAGCTTCCCTTTACTTTAAGTTCAGATTCGTAAACAACAGATGTATAAATGCCTCTGTACCTGATCTCAGGTTTGATATCTCCTGAAATATCAAGATTGTCGGGTAATATATGCCAGATCCTGGTAACTGATTTCTCATCTTTCTCTGTCGGGATAGTCCGCACTGGTATGTTAAGGACAGGACCGGCAAAGACCTGTTTTGCAGCCCATTGGTCCGAGATCTCTTTTTTCACCTTTTCCCCGTTCGTCTGCCTTTCAGTGATGATCTCTTTTATCATCTCAAGCGGTATAAGAAGAACAAGTCCAAGGAAAGCAAGTAATGCAAGTTTCAATGTAAGTGACTGATGCCATTTACCCTGATTTGAAATTTCAATTTTCATAGTTTAATATATAATAAATTAGTAAAAGTACTTTGCGTTTCAAAGTGTTTATATAAAAAAATTATTGTGTATTTATAAGATTCTCCAGCGCTTTAAGATGGTGTTTGAAATCGGAGATCCCGTCTTCAGTTGCAGAGTAGCTTGTATTTGGCTTCCGGCCTATGAACTGTTTGTTCACCCTTATCATGCCTTTCTCCTCAAGTGCTTTCAGATGACTGGCCAGGTTACCGTCAGTTACATCCAGGGTTTCTTTCAGGCTGTTGAAATCATAGGCATCATTTACCATTAGCACAGACATTATGCCAAGCCTTACCCTGCTTTCAAATACTTTATTTATTCCGGAAATGAGATCTTTCATGCTTCGTATTTTCTATACATAAACACACCATATACAATATGGAGAATCCCGAATCCGAAGATCCAGAAAATCATACCAAAATCAGGAAGAATAGCTGCGATCAGGCCTGTTGCTATTTCAAGTATTCCAAGGTAGAAGACCTCGTTATAGGTGAATTTGCCTGCATTTACCAGTCCCAGACCATAAAAAATAAGAAAGGATGGTACGATAAGCTGAATGTTATTCTGGACCATTAGAATAATGGCCAGTACTCCTCCTGTAACAAGCGGAATAAACAGGTTAACCAGGAGTCTTTTCGAAACCGGGGTCCAGAAATTTTTACCCTCTTTTTTTGCTTTCCTTATTGAAAACCAGAAAGCTGTAACGGCTGAAAGAATCAATACTAAAAAAGCATCTGCTGCGAGCTGCCACCTTAATATCAGGGTTTCTTTCTCCCCCAGGCTTCTGAAGTACTCATCGTAATGAATACTGCCGTTCTTCAGAATAAAGAAATATGCTGCCAGCGCACCGGCAATTGCGAATGTTCCTGCAAATACTCCTGACAGACCACTGAGTGAAAGGAATCTTGAAGACTCTTCCATTATTCTTCTGATAGTCTTTATATCCTCGACGGATTTAGAATTATTTTCCATTTTTTAAAAGTACTTTGAATTACAAAGTTAAATACAAAAAATCACTTCTCCAAAATTATTTGCTCCACTATTAATTGTTTTGTATTTTTAAATGCTGAACTCATACCATAAAAAACATAAAATGAAAAACGCATTATCCATCCTGCTTCTGTTTCTATTTCTTCAGAACTCTGTTTCACAAACCCTCTCTCCGTCTGTAAAGATTCGTTCTGACATAAATTATGAAAAATTGACTCAGATTGATACAATATTACAATCTTTTGTTGAAAAAAACTGGATGGTTGGCTCCGTAGTTTTAGTTATAAAAGACAATCAGGTAGTTTACTACAAAGGACACGGATATGCCGATTTAAAAAACAAAAAGCCCATGCCGGCTGATGCAATTTTCAGGATCATGAGCCAATCCAAAGCAATAATCAGTTTAGGAATCATGCAATTATTTGAGAAGGGGCAATTAAGCCTCGATCAGAATATTTCTGACTTTATACCGGAATTCAAAAACCCGAAAGTTTTAAAGAGTTTTAATCCTGCTGACTCAGGCTTCACGACAATACCGGCTAAACGCGAAATTACATTTCGGGATCTGTTAACACACACTTCAGGAATAGACTATGCAGATATTGGTTCTGATAATATGAAGGCTATATATTCAAAAGCCGGTATTCCTTCCGGATTAGGTAATTTCAATGAAAGTCTTTTATCAAAAATGAAGCTTTTGGGAACACTTCCCCTGGCCCATAATCCCGGTGAGAAATGGACATATGGCTTAAATACAGATTTATTAGGATGCTTAATTGAGGTAATCAGCGGATTATCCCTGGAAAAATATTGCTCAATTAACATTTTTGAACCGCTAGGAATGAAGGATACTTATTTTAATGTTCCCGCATCAAAGGCAGACCGGCTCCCAACAGTTTATACTGAAGATGAAAGGAATAGAATTATTGAATGGTCGCCCACTTTTCGGAATATTGATCCGAAATATCCCTTAATCAAAAAAAGCTATTTCTCGGGAGGTGCAGGATTATCTTCCACTGCATTTGATTATGCAGTCTTTCTTCAGATGCTTCTGAATGACGGCAGTTATAACGGCAAACAAATTCTGGGCAGACGCACAGTCGAGCTTATGTTAAGCCCTCAATTAGCCAATGGTTTATTTGGAAATGATAATTTTAGTCTGGGCTTCGGGTTAACATCTGAGAATTCCGCTAATTTAAACATGAAAAACGCCGGTTCTTTCAATTGGGGAGGATACTATGGCACCACTTACTGGGCTGACCCGAAAGAAAAACTGATCTGCCTGATAATGACTCAGCACACACCAAATTCTCATGGAAGTTTTGTAGAAAGTATATCAAATGTTATTTACGGGAGCTTAAAATAGTAGAGACGCAATGCATTGCGCCTCTACTCATTTTGTGATCCCGGGGCGATTCGAACGCCCAACCAACAGAACCGGAATCTGTCATTCTATCCATTGAACTACGGGACCAGATCAATTCCGCAAAAGTATAACCAAATGGCGGGTTTTACAACTAATTGAAAAAATTATACTGAAATCATTTAACCACAGTGTTACACGGAGTAGCACAGAGTTGTCACGGAGTAGAAGAACTAATTCAATTAAACATAAACAGTGCCACTCTGTGTGCACTCAGTGATACTCCGTGGTTAAAGGGAAATAATGAATGATAATTGCCAAAGTTTTTCTAATTTCGCAACCTTGATTAGCAGAATATATTTCAATAAAATTAGCAAGATGGATTACAATTTTCACGAAATAGAGAAGAGCTGGCAGAAATACTGGGAGGATAATAAAACATTTAAAACACCGGAAGATCTTACAAATC
>JFJP01037118.1_pt1 | contig 85905 bp, 66 predicted proteins | sample 431651 | NCBI WGS metagenome assembly JFJP01 (sample SAMN02602958, study PRJNA72255) | Microbial mat metagenome, whole genome shotgun sequencing project. | biome: fresh water; feature: sink hole; material: water; isolation source: purple microbial (photo- and chemosynthetic) mats found in...
TTGCCATTGCCAAAATCCCAGGCGTAATAAGTTGTTGCCTGATTTACAGGAAGTCCGTTATTTTTTGACTTGTCGGTAAACTGGTACGTCGCTATGCCGCAACCATTATTTACTATGACTAAATCAAAGTCAGGAACTACCTGTGAATAAGATTTATTAGCAGCTGTGATTAGCAATAAAGATAACAAAACAGTGTATAAATGCTTCATTGATAAATAGGTTTGAATTTCTGAATTAATATCTTGCAAAGATACGCTAAAAATACTTAACGCTTATGCCTTGTGTCACATACAATAGTATATAAGAAGTGCTTATACACCATCGCATTTTATTTGTTTTTATACTTCTAAAAGTAATAAAATGTTCCAACATTTTGTAATTAGATTGTTAATTTTTGTTATTTTCTCATTTTCTTATTTAAACACAGGGAATTAACTATTGTGGCATAATTTGGTATGAAAGCTATATTGCAGTAATACATGGCATTACCTTATGAACACATATCCAATCATTTAACCATTAGATACGAAATGTTGCACCCAATTCCAAACATATTTCATTGATTACGATTTACTATTTTTACTGAGATACCCTGAATTCAGTGTGAATGGATTGTTTTTCTTCTTAAGCTCGTTAAGTGCGATTTATAAGATATTATTGTACTAGGAGTAATGCTGTGCTAAATCTCGTGCCTATTCAGTGCTTTACAAAATGTCAATGAAATGTTTTATAATATTCTGTTCAGTTTAAACTTAAAATAAGATAGTGGTACAATTGATATTAGATTAGATAGAATACCCATACTGTATATACAAAAAAGAAGACGGAAACCTATAAATATGGCATTACCGTCTTCCTGAATATGCGTTTATATAAAATTTAGAATATAAGCGGACGAAAGCTTGGATTAAAGCAACTAAAATTATTTACCAAGCACAAACCTTGCAGTAACGCGGCTCCGTTGCTGAATGATTATTTTTTTATCCCCAATTATTTGTTCAATTACTTCTGGTGTGAAATGACGGATGGTGATCAATTCCAAATCCTCTGTTACTTCAACATCAAACTCAGAGCTTAAATCGCGCACCAACTTGGGTAGTTTTGTGGCATCATAATCTACACAGGCCATAAAACTTATGGCAGAATTTTGCATCAGGTTGGTGCGTACCCTGTATTTGGCAAATAAACCAAATAAAAGACTCAGATTATCTTCAGCTACGAAGGAGAAGTCGAATGTTTTTACTGAAATCATAACCTGATTGGGTTTACGTATAAATACCGGAATAGTGAGCCCGGAATTTGCTCCTATATTGGGTGCATCGAAACTGTGAATGAGTGTGCCCGGATTTTCGGGCGAAATAAATGATCTTACGTAAAGAGGAATCCGCTTATTTTGAAGCGGTTTTATGGTCTTGGGGTGAATTACAGTTGCACCATAGTAAGTAAGTTCAATGGCTTCGTGATACGAAATTTTTTGTAAACGTTCAGATTTTTCAATCCATTTGGGGTCGGCATTATATACGCCATCCACATCCTTCCATATGGTTATATATTCGGCATTGAGCGAGAATGCAAGAATGGCAGCCGAAAAGTCTGAGCCTTCGCGTCCGAGGGTGGTGGTATGGTTGTCGGAAGTAGAGCCAATAAAACCTTGTGTAATATGTATTTTAGTTCTTTTGAAATGAAACCCAAGCGGAACAAGTTTAGAAGTACTCTCCCAATCAATTTTGGGGTCGCGATAGAAATTGGTAGTTTTTATGCATTTACGTGCATCTATCCACTCATTGAGAATATTTTCGAGATTGAGGTAATGACTGACAATACGTGTGGAAATAATTTCACCAAAAGCGACAATGCGGTCGTACTCATAATCATAATTTGTTGATGGCTCTGAGTTCAACATTCCGGTAAGGCTACTAAAATAGACATCTACATCTTCATATACCTGATGCTTGGGGTCTGAAAATAAATCATGAACAATTTCCAGATGGTAATTCTTTATTTCCTCCAGTTTCTCAAATGCACGGTTCTTAAAATGATGCCAGTTCTCAATATCTGCAATCTGCGATTCATCAGGTGCCTGTGTCAAAGGTTTTCGACTAGCCTTACCCTCTGCATTGAACCAACCATCTACGTATAGCTTCACCAGCTCCTCAAGTGCAGTGGTAGTTTTTCCCATTGCAGAAACAACTATAACCAACTGGCGGGGATACTGAGATACAATTTTTGCCAGATTTCTGACAGCATCGGCATTTCGCACCGATGCACCACCAAATTTGTAAATTACCATAGAGGAATGAAATAAAAGATTTAGTTTTTTAAAATATTATCTAACTTTGCAATCGATTGAAAATTGATAATTCAATACTAATGCGGTTTATCGAAGGATTCATTTCCTGTTCCAAAAACCAAAGCACGAATGTATTATTTATTTTTATCCATGCTCAAAGGGGAATGTTAAATACACAAAATAACGAATAAAAATGTCGAAAGTTATTACTCTTAATGAATTCATTATCTCACGTCAGGCCGAATTTCCGTATGCCAAAGGTGAGCTAAGCCGCTTATTGAGCCACATAGGTATAGCTGCCAAAATTGTGAACCGCGAAGTGAATAAAGCAGGATTGGTTGATATTTTAGGTGATTCGAACGATATCAACATCCAAGGTGAAATTCAAAAAAAGCTCGATGTTTTTGCAGACGAACGTTTTATAGCTGCGCTGAAGGCAAGTGGTGAATGCTGTGGAATAGCCTCTGAAGAGAATGAAGAAGTAGTAACTTTTGAAGAAGATATGCCCAACGATGGGAAATATGTGGTAGCACTCGATCCGCTCGATGGTTCCGGAAATATTGACGTGAATGTATCTATAGGAACTATATTTTCTATATATCGCAGAATTTCACCTATAGGACACAAAGCCACCCGCGAAGACTTTTTGCAAGAAGGTACCAAGCAAGTAGCCGCCGGATATATCTTGTATGGTTCATCTACCGTATTGGTTTATACAACGGGCAGAGGCGTAAATGGTTTTACCCTCGATCCTAGTATTGGTGAATTCTGCCTTTCTCACCCACAAATACAAACATCCCAAATAGGTTATATTTATTCCATAAACGAAGGGAATTATTTGCATTTCCCTATTGGTGTAAAAAAATACATCAAATACTGTCAGGAAATTGACAACCAGACACATCGCCCATATACATCCCGTTATATTGGTTCGTTTGTCGCCGATTTTCACAGGAATCTGCTCAAGGGGGGTATATATCTTTACCCAGAAACCGAAAGCCACCCCAGCGGCAAATTGAGGTTGATATATGAATGCAATCCGATGGCATTGCTTGCCGAACAAGCTGGTGGTAAAGCTACCGATGGACGTGGAAAACGCATTCTGGATATAAAACCTACAGATTTGCACCAGCGCGTACCTCTGCACATTGGTGCCCGCAAAATGGTAGAGCTTTCAGAAACATTTATGGCTCAATACTCCTAAAATACATTGCCTTTACAAATAAAAAGCGGAAAGTAAACACTCTCCGCTTTTTTTATTCCTTTATTAATGCATTGCACATAAGTGCCACTTGCTGAATGGTGTGCTCACTATTCAATTTTTCGGAAATGTGCAATTGAGATTTTTTGCCAAACTCCTTTGCCAAGCCTCTGTTGTTGTACAATAGCATCATGCACTTAGCGAGTTCATGTATATTTTTTGATGGAAAAACCAACCCATTTTCATTGTGCACCACCAATTCAATATTCCCCGCAATATCGCTTATCACAGGCGCTACGCCAAGCGACATAGCTTCTATTACGGATTTCGTGATAGACTCGCCCTTTATAGAACTGAGTATAAATGCATCAGTAGAAGCAACTATACTAAGCACATCATTGCGAAAACCAAGTATATGAATATGTTGGCTGTGATTGCCACTTTTTATTACCTTCAGGTTGCCAGGGGTATCCATATCACGCCCAATGAGCAAAAGGTGAATATTTGCATCGGTGGGAAGCAAATTCATGGCTCCCAATAAATATTTTATTCCCTTCATGCGTCGGTTATTTCCAACATTTACAAGCAAAAGTGCATCGGCAGGTATGCCCAGTTCCGCTCGTATGTCATGCGCAACTGTATTTTGGAACCAATCTAACCTGTGTCCTTTGTTTATGGTAATGAGTTTATTCTTGTCCAGAAATAACTGACGACGAAACATTTGTTCCACGCCAATAGAATTACAAAATATCTTATCTACCCGCGGATGCAGATATTTGATGTAAGCAAATGGATCGTACCAGTGAATATTGCCCGAATAGCCCCGATACAATACCACTTTCACTGCAACACCTTTGGCTGCCTGTATTCCATTGACGATGGCTTTGGAGTAAAACAACTGGAGAATATCTATATTGAGTTCCTTTAACTTAGTTCGAATAAAAGCAATATCGGCGCTATCAAATTTTTTTCGAGTATAAAAATCAATAACATGTATACCCACCGCGATAAACTCTTCAGCTATTTGGGAACCAGCAGGAGTAAGTACATAAATATTGAATCCCAATTTGCGCAAGCCTTTGAAAATTTCAGCCTCGGGCCGGGTGGTATGGTAGTCTCTATAATCGCTTATGACAAGTATATTCATTGGTTAAAAATATAAATCAAGCTTTTTCACAATACACTGCATAATACCTGGGTACAAAAGAGCGTAGAATTGGTCTGAAACCAACCACCCCGGTGGGTGCAGTCCACTTAGCCGAGTCTTTTATCACCCAGCCTGTGCGTTTCAGTAAATGATCGAGCTGTTTGGACTCAAACTCGTGATAGTGACAATCCCAAGGATCGGTTTCTGACCAATAAGCACTGGCAAACCAAAGTTTCAGAGGAACTGTAATGACCATGCGGCGTGCTTTAATGTTTTTCAAAACATTATAAGGTGCCATCATATGTTCAAATATTTCGAACGCGGTTACCACTTCAATATCCGGATTTTGAACTGCAGAAAAATCATTGTCGAGGTTTTCACCTTTGGTATTGCTTACCTGGTATCCATTTTGAATCAATATTTCCGAAAATCTGTTTTGTACACCCAAATCGAGCATTCGGGCTGGTGCCGCCACATTTTTTTTCACAAAATCTAAAGTAAGACTGTACCTGCGCACTAAATGCTTACTTAGTTTCTGATTGTCTTCAGTTGGAGCTATCATACACTTATTTTTTATGCAATTTTACATAAAAACATTTGAAATGATATGGACTTTATAAAAATTGGATTTCCATGGCATGAATTTGCACACTAAACCACTGCTCAAATAATGCATAGAGCAACATTTTTTATTAAAAATATATCTATAACTCTCATTTTATGCATATTACATCCAATTATAAATATAGTATTCTAAATAATGATTTTTAAAATTGATATTTGATATATATTTTGCAGCCTTTACCTCATAAACAAATACAAATATGTACCACCCTATTTTACTCTTACACTCATTTACCAGATTCGTAATCCTTTTTGCCTTATTATATGTACTCATCAAAGCTGTGAAAGGCATGATTACGAAAACGGACTATTCCCCGTCAGACTTGAGAATGCACGGTATCCTCACTATCACTACTCATGTGCAGATGGTACTTGGCATTGTACTTTATTTTATAAGTCCCTTTGTAGTATTTGCAGCAAGCACCATGAAAGACTCTTTACTCAGATACTGGACAGTAGAACACATAAGCATGATGCTTGTGGGAGTTGTGCTCATCACCATAGCCAATTTCAAGCTCAAAAGGGCAGGAAACGGATCTAAGAACCATAAAACGGTACTTATTTACACCGGCATAGCTTTGGCAATTTTTGTTGTATCAATAATTACAAGCAAACGTGGTCTGTTTGGTATTACCACGTAGACATTCAGTGCCACTCATTTAAAAATTTCGTCCCATTTTGCAATTTCTGCGAGATGGGACGCTTTATTTGTGAAAACGAGAAAATTACTCCCAATCCAAAATGCGGTGGTCGCCACTGAGACTGCGCAAATGGGTGGCATCCTGCGAAATCTCAAGCACCCCTTTATATTTTTTATCTTTTGAAAAAACAGGATAATAGGAAATATGTATAAACCGCCCACGCATCTGAATCCAGAACTCGGCCACTTGCTTTCGGCCTGACTTGAATTCTTCAATTATCTGATTTACTATATGCATGCTTTCGGGTGGGTGACAGTTTTGCACCAAACGACCAATGATAGCGGTAGTACGTGGAAAAATCCTGTGTGGGGGATCTGAGAAAAAAACTACGGTATCGTTTTCATCTACATAAGTAATATCTACGGGTAAAAGATTGAAAATATTTTCGAGTACATCTAATTGGAGTGCCCCAGTAGATAGCTGTACCTCATGCGAACTATATGTTTGAGCTTGCTTTTTCAATTTCTTTCCTTTCATTACTTTTTCGGTAAAACGTACAAATGGCAATCCAAAATCGAAAGCTTCTATCAGCATTTCGTCGGTGAGCTGCCGCTCAATGGTAGATTGCATGACCGGGAAAAGAATTTTTTCCTCTCTGAATTTGATTGCATACATACTTGTATACAATTTGCCAAACTCTTTGTTTACCAATGGCAACTCAAAATTTGGGACACTGAAATATTTTATCAGATTATTCAGATACAAACGTATATCGTCGTGTATAGACCACATTACATGCACGCATTTAAAATTGGGCCATGTTTTTTCGAGTATCGGAAATACAACATTCTCTATAAGCGTGTAGTGTAATTCCATTTTTTTAATTTCAGACAGCTGGTACAATATTTTACTAAGAGTATCCTGTGAGATATTTTTATTCAGATGGATTATATCCTTACGCATTTTTTTCAACTTTTTGTCAAGTTGTGTATTGTCGGCTATAAGGAAACGAAACAATGAATTTGGGTCAGTCTCGTAGGGTGGAAAATTGACAAGAGGTTTGTGCAAATAGTTCATTGCTTTGGTTATACCAATTTTTAGTAATTCCAAATCAAATCCTTCTTCCATAATTCGATGTACCGCATCTACTACATCGTGGGGTATTATTTGGCTCAACTCCTCTTTGTGAGATTGTATAAAACTGCTTGCATTTTTTTCGACGCTGAGTAACTTAATAAACGACATCAAACATTCAATGCGTGAGTTTTGAGAGATACCTTGTGACATTTATTTTTTTCATTTTATATTATACTTATGCAGGTTTTACTAATTGCTAAAACCACCAGCCGATTTTAATAAATATACACCAAGTTTGTGTAATACAATAAAAGTATGAACAATAAATTTTCTCTGAAGGTAAATTTATTATTTTCGCATTCACAAATTTGAATTTATTACTTGAAAGAATGACACCAACAAAATACTCAAAACCTACCATATATCTGCACTGGTTCAGTGCAATTGCTATAGCAGTAGCCTGGGTTATAGGCAAGCTGATGGGCGATCTCGATAATTCTGATGCAAAATTATTACTCATTGGTATTCACATTGCCCTGGGTACTTTTGTATTTATATTCACTGCCTTACGTATATTTTATACATTTAAGAATCCCCGTCCGGAAATGATTCAAACGGGAAGTGCTTTTCATAATTTTCTTATCCCATTTATTTATTATCTGATGATAGTCATTATCATCATGATCACCATTTCGGGAACTATAACCTTGTTCTCAAAATCGTTGGGGCCAGCCATTCTAAGCGGCAACTATTTGTTATTGCCACCTATCGGATTCAATATTTATCATTATTTTCATGAATTGCTGAGCAACTTGTTTGCGTTGCTTCTCATATTTCATATAGCAGGAATTACATTGCATTTTTTAAGAAAAAAAGAAAATTTATTGCATCGCATCAGTTGATTTTTTTAGCCAATCAAAAGGTATTATATAAAAAAACCTGCATTGAATTTCATATGCAGGTTTTTTTATAGAGAATATCAGAAAATTTCAGCCGTTTATTTTTGTGCGTCCATCACTGCAAATGCAGCCAAATTCACGATTTCGCGTACTGAACTTTCAAGTTGTACTATTTGAACAGATTTTGACAATCCCATCAGAATTGGACCAATGGCCTCAGATTGACCAATTTCCTGCATCATTTTATACGCAATATTTCCTGAACTTAAGTTTGGGAAAATAATGGTATTTACCTGACGATTTCCCAGTTTGGTGAATGGGAATTTTTTCATACGCATTTCTGTGTTGAATGCGAAATTGGCCTGCATTTCGCCATCCACAATTAAATCGGGATGGTCACGATGCAGTATTTGAATGGCATCTCGCACTATTTGCGGGTTCCCACCTTTGGTACCACCAAAGTTGCTATAAGATACAAGAGCTATGACTGGCTCTAAATTAAATTTGCGCACAGTGGCTGCAGTCACCAAGGTAGATTCGACCAAGGTTTGTGCTGTAGGTTCCATGTTTACAGTAGTATCTGAAAAAAAGAATGGACCTTTTTTAGTCATCATCAGATATGCACCAGCCAAATGCTTCACTTTGTTGCTCACTCCTATGGCTTCTATTGAAGGTATAATGGCATCGGAATATTTTGATGCATAGCCGGTTAGTAAAGCATCGGCATCGCCAGACTCGACCATCATGGCTCCAAAGTAATGACGCGAATGCATTCTTTCAAGGGCTTCAGCAAAGGTCATTCCCTTACGCTGCCGCTTGGTATAGAATATTTGGGCATATTTTTTCCTCTTATCTTGCATTACATTAGAACTGGGATCTATAATGGTCACATCACCAAAATCAAGTTCAAATTTTTCAATCAATTCCTTTATTTCATCTACGTTGCCAAGCAATACAGGGTGGGCAATGCCTTCCTGACGCGCAGTAAGCGCTGCCTTGAGCACATTGAAATGGTTGGCATCGTTGAAGACAACACTTTTGGGGCTAGCCTTGGCTTTATCGAATATATAACGCAATAGCTGATTATCAAGTCCCATACGCTGTTTCAGACTTACTTCGTAAGCTTCCCAGTCGGTAATAGGCTGGCGTGCCACACCAGACTCCATAGCAGCCTTTGCTACTGCAGGGGCTACAGTATATATGAGGCGAGGATCGAGTGGCTTTGGAATGATATACTCACGACCAAAATGCAAATTTGTTTTATTGTATGCACTACTTACACTTTCAGGAACTTCAAGTTTAGCTAGTTGGGCAAGCGCCTTCACAGCTGCAAGTTTCATTTCTTCGTTTATGCTGGTAGCTCTCACGTCCAGGGCACCTCTGAATATAAATGGGAACCCGAGAACGTTGTTGACCTGGTTGGGATAATCGCTTCGGCCTGTTGCAAAAATAAGATCCTTACGGGCGGACATAGCCAACTCATAAGAAATTTCGGGATCCGGATTAGCCATGGCAAATATGATAGGATTATCAGCCATACTCTGAACCATTTCTTTCGAAAGAATATCTGCAGAAGATAATCCAATAAATACATCGGCACCTTTCATAGCTTCTTCTAGTGTATGCAGGGGCAGATCGGTACTAAACAACATTTTGTACTTATTCAAATCTTTGCGGCTATTGTGCAATACACCTTTGGTATCGAGCATTACTACATTTTCCTTGCTCACTCCAAGTGCCACGTACAATTTGGTACAAGCAATGGCCGAGGCACCAGCTCCATTCACTACCAAACGAACTTTACTAATGTCTTTTCCAACAATTTCGAGGGCATTGAGCAAGCCTGCAGCAGATATCATAGCTGTTCCATGCTGGTCGTCGTGCATTACAGGAATGTTTAGCTCTCTTTTAAGCCTTTCTTCAATTTCAAAGCATTCAGGTGCCTTGATGTCTTCCAGATTTATGCCACCAAATGTGGGAGAAATCTGCTTAACGGTTTCAACAAAAATATCAATATCTTTAGTAGTAACCTCAATATCAAACACATCTATGTCGGCAAAAATTTTAAACAACAAACCTTTGCCTTCCATTACTGGTTTGCCGGCCTCTGCACCTATATCCCCCAACCCAAGCACAGCAGTACCATTGGATATAACCGCCACCAGGTTCCCCTTGGCAGTATACTTGTATACATCGTCCGGATTGTCATGAATTTCGAGACAAGGTTGTGCAACCCCGGGAGAATATGCCAGCGAAAGATCTCTTTGGGTGGCATGCGGTTTTGTTGGGATAACTTCTATCTTGCCAGGCCTGCCGTTGGCATGATAATTTAGTGCATCCTCTTTTGTAAATTTTGCCATAATGTTTGCAAATAAAGTTATAATATTTATTCGTTAAAATCTACATCTACATCGCCTTCATTCCCAAGGTTTACTCTAACGTTCTCGGGCTTCATGGCATTTGCAACTAGACTTTTATATTGATTACGGTTTCTGAATATGTCACACGCCAGAAAAAGCGCTGCTCTGAAGGAAGATGGAGAAGCCAAATCTTTGCCTGCTATTTCGTATGCTGTGCCATGATTTGGGGAGGTACGTATAAAAGGTATACCAGCGGTAAAGTTTACACCATTCTCAAACTCGAGCAATTTGAAAGGCACCAGGCCTTGGTCGTGAAACATGGCTAGTACTGCATCAAATTTAGCGTGGCTGCCTCTACCGAAAAAACCATCGGCGGGAAATGGTCCCATTGCCATAATTTTTTCTTCGTTGGCTTTGGCAATAGCGGGTTGTATGATATTGATTTCTTCGGTACCCAACAGTCCACCATCTCCGGCATGAGGATTTAACCCCAATACTGCAATTTTGGGTTTACGAATTGAAAAATCTTCGATGAGGGTTTTGTTGAGCATTCTAAGCTTTCCTAAAATGCCGTTCACTGTAATATTCTCTGAAATTTTTTTTACCGGAACATGACCGGTAACCACACCCACTTTTATATTTTCGCCTACCATCAACATGAGGGAATCTGCAGCACCGGCGCGTGTCATTAGGTATTCGGTGTGCCCTGCAAATTTAAACTCGTCGGACTGAATATTATTTTTATTGATAGGTGCAGTAATGAGAACATCAATCTTTTGGCTAAGAATATCGGAAGTAGCCATTTGCAAGGCCTCGAAAGCAGCCAAACCAGCAACTTCTGTAGATTTGCCTAATTCGACTCTTACATTATCATCGTTGCAATTTATTACATTCAATTTTCCGGGCACTGCTTCATCGGCATTCTTTACAGTATTCAGATTGAGCAGTGTCAGATTCATTGCTTTTTTATGGTACGCTGCTGTTTTGGGCGAACCATATATAATAGGTATACAGCCATCGAACATACGGGCATCCAGAAATGATTTAAAAATTACTTCATAACCAATCCCATTTATATCGCCTTGTGTGATACCTACCCTTATAAAGTTATCATTATTTTCTTTCATTGTAAAATTCTGCTTAGTTGAGATTATAATTTATTTTTAAAAATTCCATGACCATTCTAACTCCAACTCCGGTAGCGAATTTTCCACGATAGCTATCGTGAGAAAAAACATAAGCTGGTCCGGCAATATCAAAATGAACCCATGGATAATCAGTAAAATGTTGTAAAAATTTGGCTGCAGTAGTAGCACCAGCATTCTCCCCACCCAAATTTTTTATATCTGCGATATCAGATTTTATTTCGTCTTTATACTCATCCCAAAGTGGGAATTCAACAATTCTCTCATACACATTATTCCCTGCTTTGCATAATGCAGCAAACTGTTCATCTGTGCAAGTGCGAAAACCAACTGTGCCATGTTTGCCAATGGCTCGCATGGCAGCACCTGTGAGAGTTGCAAAATCTATTACCAACTCGGGTGAATACTTTTTAGCATAATGAAGCGCATCTGCCAGTATGAGTCTGCCTTCAGCATCGGTATGCATTACCTCTACCGTAGTTCCGTCAGATATAGTAATTACATCTCCAGGTGCATATGCCTCAGGGCCAATAAGGTTGTCGGTTATAGGCATGATGCCAACAACATAAATCGGCAGCTTCAGTGTGGCAATAGCCCTAAGCAAACCTACCACTACAGCGGCGCCGGCCATATCACATTTCATATAGTCCATGCTATTGGTGGTTGGTTTAAGCCCCAAGCCTCCTGTATCGTACACAACGCCTTTTCCTACCAATACTATTGGCTTCACATTCAAATGGCTCAAAGGTTTATATTCTACCACACTAAAAACAGGTGGATTGTTGCTTCCCTTATTTACACTTAATAAACCACCCATCCGGAGCGATTCAATTTTAGTTTTATCAAAATTCTCGATCGATACATTTTCCAAACTGCACAAACTGAGAATTGCATCAGCGAATATTTCAGTATTCAGATGGCTATAAGGTTGGTTTACTAAATTGCGCACTATATAAACCGAGCGCACTAGTTCATGCAACCATTGGGCCTGAGCCTTTGTAATATCATGCGATACAAGAATGATTTCATTTAGCTTGTTTTGCTTGCTTTTATCCGATTTGTGCACAAGAAACTGATACATGCTCAGAAAAATACTCTCAGCCACATGTTGCGACATACCTGCCTCACCAGTAGTATTCACAATACAGATTTTATCAAGCTCCTGGTGTTTCGTTTCATCAGAGATTTTATTAGCCAGGCCGCGTATATGTTCAATTAAGTTGGGTTTAGTCTCAGGTTTTTCGATGTAAATAACATACCTGAAAGGAAATACCAAATTGAGTGATATGGAAAAAGTTCCAAGCGATGCTTTGTGTTTGATGTACGCTACTTCGTCGGGCGATATACTATATGAATGGAGGTTCTCTAAAGAATTAATAATAAATACAGTAGAAATATCCAGTGGTATATTTTCCACCAGCGAGATTTTTATTTGTAAAGAATCAATATTCATAAATATGATGTGTTAGATATACAAATGTACTAATATTGTTAAGATTTGGTTTTGGCAAAAAGCATGTTTTTTAACTATTGTAAAAACAACTTAAATTTGTGAATTATTTTTGAGTCTAGCTAATATTTTTTGAAGTTTAAAAACATTTGCGAACAGTAAAACTGAATGTCTGAAAAAAATAGAAATTCAATATAAAAATGTATATTTGAATCGCAAACCAAAATCAAGTTTTGTAAAGAACATATTACATATGCAAAACTTACCTGATAATGCTAGAATAAAGTTCTGGAACATAGCTGCACATAATTTTCACCAGGTAGTGATAAATTATGCGCTTCCAACGAGTCGTTTACAAACTCATATTCCCAAATCTGTTCATCCATCAGTGTTCTATATCAAAGGAAAACCTCACTCAATACTAAGTTTCTCAGTGCTTTCGCTGAATAATTTTATCAACGGACGCGGAAATATTATTACAGGTAGCGGCATTGACTTTGCATTTTATTATACGCATGTTTTAGACGAGTTTTCTAAATCTAGCAATCTATTCATGTTGGGCATACAGAGTAACTCAATCAAATATTTGATGAATTCGTATCTAAATCAGGCACCATTCTATTTTGGCAACCTAAAAAAAGGCAATATTATTCATGGTGTAAAAACCAACCAGATAAAAATATCAGGTAAAAGCGTACAGATGGATTTCCAACTTGAGCTTACAGATATTGGTGAAAATTTCGATTTAGCTGTTTATGAATCTTTTATTGAAGATACCGGGTTACTATATAGTCCATCACCAAAAAAAGTTCTTTTTAAAAATTGTTTTTCCCCGGGCTTAGGTGACATGAAATATATAGCACGGAACTATAGACTGAGCAAGGGTGTGATAGATAAAATAAACATTGAAGCATTCAGAAATGTAGGTTTGCTTACTAAAGTAGAAGAACACCAACCGCATTCCATTATTTTTATAACTGCATGACCCCAAAAGTATTATTTTTTGCACTCATATTGCTCAGCAATATAAATTGCTATGCCCAAAATTATACATCACCCGTTGCCAATATAGATAAGATACTCACTTCAGAGCTTTTGCAAGAAGCATCATATAGCATTTTGGTTTCAAGTCTGGCTGAAAATAAAGTATTGTACTCCTCAAATGCTGAGAAGTTTCTTATACCCGCCTCGATAAATAAAATACTGCCAACTTATATTTCGCTTCATGAGTTTGGAAAAAACCACACATTCAAAACCCGCATTGGATATGATGGTGAAATAAATGTAGCTAATGAGTTGGAAGGAAATTTAATAATAATAGCGGGAGGTGACCCAACACTCGGGTCGAAATATTTTAATGGGTCCAATAGGTATTCATTTTTCAGCCAATGGATAAATGAACTGAGAAAGAACAATATAACTCGAATAAGAGGCGATATTTATGTAGTAGACACCATAGCATCGGATGAAATAGTGGCGTCTGGTTGGTCATGGGAAGATATGTCGAACTATTACGCATCGGGGGTTCAGGGTTTAGCGTTGGCTGACAATGAGTTCAGATGCTATTTTAGCACAGGGAAAAAGGGTTCTAGTACCAAAATTGTAAAAACAGACCCAGAAATACCGAATTTGGTAATAGATAACAGGGTACTGGCATCAGAAATAAATGAAGACCGTGCCTATTTTTATTCAGCACCACTGTCGTACCAATTTACTGTGCGGGGAACACTTCCAGAAAATCGGGACAATTTTGAAGTGAAAGCTGCAATACCCAATACGGGAGAATATTTGGCTTTCCGATTATATAATGAATTGGTAGCAGCAGGTATCGCTATTGAGGGTAAATATTTTTTTACAAGAAAAATACCAACAGATTCACCCTTTAAGCTCGTTTATACCCACCAATCGCCCCCTTTGGCTGAAATAGTATATCAGACAAACCAACATAGTATAAATTTGTATGCCGATTATCTGAACGCTCATCTGGCGGTAAAACTTGCGAACAAACAAATGAGTTTGATTGACGGAAGCGAGGCAGTGCGAAATTGGTTGAATAAAAACATACAAAATACCGATGGTATGTATTTCACCGATGGCTCAGGTATAGCCCGCTATACCCTTATTAATTCGCAACTCATAGTGAATCTGCTGAATAAAGCATATTATTCAGAATCGAAAGATGCATTTATAAATAGTTTGCCCGTGGCAGGAAAAACTGGAACCCTCAAATCATTGGGGGTTGGAACCGGTATTGAAGGAAATGTGCAAGCAAAAAGCGGGAGTATGAGGCAGGTACGCTCATTGGCAGGCTACATAACCACAAGCAGCGGACAAAAATTATCTTTTTGTATGATATTCAATAATTTTAATACTACATCAGCGAATATTAAAATTATTCAGGAAAAAATTTTGCTGGAAATGATTCGAATGTAACGAAATATACTATTAACAATAATAAATCACCCATTCATTCGGGTAAAAGTACAACAGTGGAAAGTACTTCATTATTAGTCCTTCAAGCTACAACTTGCTCATTGCATTTCTGCCTCTTTATCGAGTTTCTTAAGTCGGCTATGACGCACCCATACCATGATAGAGGCTATAGCCATCATAAATAACCACTTCAGAGCTTCAACCCAGTTTTGCAAATATGCCTCTCTGGCTACAATACCAAGGCATACCAACGCAACTATCAGCCAAACTCCTACCAATAATCGGTTGAGCGCCTTTTGTCTTTTTACCATAAGAGTATACATTAAGGTTCTTTCTGACCAGATTTTGTAGTATTTACAATTCCACTCACATCTCTAAACTCATATTCAGTAAAATTGAAATTGGAATAGAACCCTCCACCACCCGAAATGGAAGAACCATCTTTCATATTGATTTTGACAAATTGAGTTGAATACATTTTTTTTAAAGTTTCATCGGCGAACATGAGGTCGGTTGAAAGCTTATCCCCCTTGGGATTTACAATTTCAACGTTCCCCTGAGCTTCCCACAATTTTTTATCTTCATAATATTTTGCATAATTGGCTCTTAAACTCGATTCTTCTTCGCCATTATCCTTATAAAAAATTACATACATCCCTCCCGGAAACTCAGTATATGGAGGATCGGCTGTTGGAAACTGATTGTAGCTACCTGAGGTAAGTTTAGAACGCAATACCCCATTGTTTGTGTAGGTAGCAACTATCTTGGTACCGCTTACGGTAGGTAATTTTTCATAATCGAGCCCCGACTGCGATTGCTGTACACCCGAGCTACATGCATTGAATAAAAGAACAGTGGTTAAGAAGACTGTGGCTACAACTAACTTATTGTATATCATGCTTATAAAATTTTATTCTGTTTATGTTTTAAAAACCAAAATTACATATAAAAAATTGCAGACAAAAGTAGAATGCATGAATAAGCAATTTAGATGCTTAGTATTTTAAATAAATTAACCAAATCGGTATTCATGAAACCTTGCAAGTGTAGTTTCATTTACCCAACAAGCAACATTAAAAACTGCACTTTTAGTGGCCAAATGTATTCAAGCAACATCCTTATCGGGGCATTTTGAGATATAAAGAGCAATAAGTTGATGTGCATTGCTTCTATATGGTCTATTCCATACTGGGTATTATTGGCAGTAAAAAAATTATTTCTTCAGAAATGTCCGAAAATAGTGAATGAAGTTCCGCTAATGGTTGGACTGAGTTTTGGAATATGCAAATATTAGCTCTTTTTTGAAAAGAATCTCAATGGCGTTTTTTTTTGGTATACACTTCCAACTCATTGGCGCACTGTGCCAAAGTAGATAAATGCAGTAGCCCGATAAAAATAATAAAATTTCAGGCTACCCAATATCAGATATTCATACAACAGAAAAGGGAACAGATTCGATTAATCAAATCTCCTCTTTATGAACCAAATATCTTGAAATGACATATTCACCACAAACAGTGCATATTTCTCTTCCAATAGTGTATTTGTTACCGAACCACGTTTACCAAGCTCAACTCCTATATTGATAAGAGAGTATGAAAATTTAATAGGGAACCCTGCACCAAACGTGATCGCATTGGTTACTAGGTCGTTATTATTGATATTTACATATCCCTGTTTGTGCAAGAAACCCGCCCTGTATCTTATATTTTCAAGATATTTGGAAGACCCCAGACGAGGCATATACTCTACTCCAAGCGAAAAACCAGTTTCAGTGGTGGGTTTCATTCCTGTATTGTCGAGCAATTGTATATTGGACCAGTCTTGCATATAATAATCGAAGCCCACATTAAGAACACTGCCCTTTGCAATATTAACTCCTACAGAATAATACAATGGCAATTCCATTTCTTGCTTTATAGAATTGTCTCGAAAAATAGTATCGCGGTATTCATTCGAATTCACTGCCAAAATACGAGTTTTGGAAGTCGAGGAATAAGCCCCTAAAGTTGTTTTGTTTGAAAAACTGGCACCAATTACAAAATGATAATCGTTGTAAATGGTATCATGATATTGCATACCAGCCGAAAAAGCAAAATTATTGGCTTTCACCCTATTGTCGATAACGTACACACTACTTGAAGACACATCGAGTACCGTAATGTCGGATTTATAATAGGTAGCACCGAAAATATATGAAGCCTGAACACCCAAGGACAGTCTGTCGTATATTTTAAAGGAATTGTCGATATAAACTTTATTGAGTCCGCCATTTCCCTTGTAGTTGGTGTAATAATTATAGGCACCCGGTATACTGTCGCTTACATATATATTGTACCCAACAGTACTATATGGGAGCAAACCTGCACTAAAGCCCCACCACTGTGTAAACGGAAATCGCAAAGCAAGGTAAGAAAGGCCACCGGTATTAAGAGTAGCGGTATTGCTTTCATCATTCAGTTGAGTAATTTTGTCCTGAAAACCAAACTCGAACAAAAAGCCTTGTCGGATGGATGCCGTATGCGAGGCAGGATTGCCGAAATTGATATTGTAAGGCGATCTTGCACCACTGCTAATGCCCCCCAAAGCCATCTGCCATCCACTTGAAGCCTTCTGAAGCTCGCCAATACCAAAACGAGAAAAGGGCGATTTTACTGTAGATTGTGCCTCTGAATACACTGCACCTAACAGAAAAGCTACGAGAACTAAAATTTTCTTATACATTATTTTCTAAGATTCTGTTTAAACCTATTAGTACCAAATTTGGCTCTGCAAAGATGGGTGAATTTATATAATTAACAAAGAATTCGTATTCACCTCCGGTAATTATAATCTTTAAATTTCTATAAATACTTTTGTAATAGTCAATGTATCCGTTCACTTCAAAAATAATCCCAGCCATTACCCCGCCATTTATAGCTGAAGCAGTGCTTTTACCAGTGTATGCGAAACTAACATCGGGTTCGACCAAGGGCAATTTATGTGTAAACGTATTGAGCGCTCTGAATCTTGTGCGAATACCCGGTGAAATATTTCCCCCAAGAAAAATATTTTCAGCATTCAGGAAATCTATAGTGAGCGCCGTACCGGCATCGAGCACCAAAATATTTTCGCCCGGAAATAAAAATGCAGCTCCAGACAGGGCGGCAATTCGGTCGAGCCCCAGTGTATGTGGCGTAGCATACTGTATGGTAATCGGTAATTTCAGTTGATGGCTCAGATGCACAATTCTCCAACGCTGAGGATACGCAGGAAACAATTGTTCAAAAGTTAAACTCACACTACTAAAAATAACCTGGTCTATGGGCATTGAATAGATCTCATTTCTAAGCATCTCAATTTCAGGCCAGTTTGAGTTTGAAAAAATTTCTTTGTGAATGAGCTTTTCATCCGAAAAAATCGCAAACTTTACATTCGTATTCCCCACATCAATTATCAGATTCATTCCAATTGAAAAGATTTCTATTTACAGAATAAGTATTTTTATTTTTGAAACAAAAATAGTATATTCACACATTAATTGTATTATGCACTTGCGATGTTAGTGAAACGTATATTAATAGTTGAAGATGACAAAATGATTTGTTCCATCTTCAGTATGTTTATTAAGGAATTAGGACATCAGATGGTTGGTATTTCGCCTAACGGCCAAGATGCTATCATAAAAGCAACAGAATCAAAACCTGATATTATTCTGATGGATATACATTTGCAAGGCGAAATAAACGGTATTGAAACTGCCCGAATCATCAACGATGCACTCAATATTCCGGTGATATACATTTCCAGCGATATTGAAGAAAGCACTCTAAAAGAAGCAATTCTCTCAAATACATACGGTTTTTTGGTAAAACCCATTTACAAAACTACATTGGGCATTACCATCGAATTTGCTTATTTCAAGCATATATACGATCAGCAAAACAAAATGAATGCTGAGCCCTCTGACTCTGAGTAAATTCAGCTATTTTAAAAAATGACAACAGACCCACATTTAATCGTTTGCGAGCAATTAAATACACTTATTATTTCAGATACTTCATGGCTTGAGAAAGTAAAGGGAGTTGCTAAATACATCCAAGACATTCTTAATCCAGAATATATATACATACACCCAATCGATTCCGAAAAATATATTGCGTCCTTTCATGAGCCGCTAATTTTGCTCAAACTTGGGGTACCTCAACAAATTTCACCCCTGATAGAAAACATAGCACTTAGTGCTCCTCTGATACAAATCAAATCTTTTCAGGTTGATAATAATACAGGTCTCATTTTTCCGATTGTATATAAAGATATTATCATAGGTTGTATAGTAGCACTGAATTGTAAAACTAACCAACCGCCCGAATGCAACTTGACCCAATTGGCTATAATACTAAATTTGATAATGCAGCTTGAACACTGCCAGAACCACGAAACTGAACTCGAAAAAATTAGTGCTGTAATATGGAATAGCATGAATGAAGCAGTATTCATTAGTAGTTTCGATGGCCGCATTATAGAAGTAAACCATGAAGCATGCAAACTGACCGAATATAGTAGAAACGAACTTACGGTTATGCTCATAACCGAACTGGAGATTAGCAATACCGAAGACGATGTACAAAAACAGCTAAACCTGGTGCAGCAGTCCGAACAACTCATATTTGGAACAGCACTCAGAACAAAATCCGGCAAAATAGTGCCGCTTACAGCCCGCAGTTTCATTACCGAATACAAAGAACAAGAAGTTTTCTTGAGTTTCATAAAAACCAATGACCAACAACTTGCCAAAGATTCCAAAATACTGGCCACCATCATAGAAACTGAAAAAAAGGAACGCAATCGATTTGCTAAAGATCTTCACGATGGTATAGGCCCCCTTCTTTCATGCATTAAAATGTATATTGAAGACTTAGTGGACCCCGAAACAGAAACAGTTGAAAAAGAAGAAATAGCTATTACTACCATAGATATGATAGATGATGCTATACTCAGCATAAGACGTGTCGCCGACAACCTGATGCCAACCATATTGAAAGAATACGGACTCGAGAAAGCCATAGCCTCGTTTTGCAAAAAAGTAAATCTCCCAGGAAAAACAATTTTCAATTTCACACACAATCTACACAACGAAAGATTGGCCTCCAATATAGAATTTGAGATTTACCAAATAGTGCAAGAACTGATAAATAATACGCTAAAACATGCAGGTGCAACACGCGCCGACATAGATATGCAACTAGTAAGCAATGTTTTAGAAATTCATTACTCCGACAATGGGCGTGGTTTTGATGTTCCTCAAATACTTTCGGATACTATAGGAACCGGCATCTCAAACATCAAACAAAGGGTAGAATTGCTCAATGGTACATTCGTGCTTAGCAGCGAGCCCAACAAAGGAATAAAAATAGAAATACTATTATCAAAACTAAATATGGTTTGATATGAATAATGCACCAACAACCAACTTAATTAAAATTTTTATCGTAGACGACCATGAGATTTTTCGAGCAGGTCTTATACGAATACTTAATAAAATTAAGAACGTAAAAGTAATAGAAGAAGCTGCTAACGGACTTGAATTTCTGGAAAAGCTAGAAAACACAGAGCCCGATATTGTGCTCATGGATATTGAAATGCCAGTAATGAATGGCATAGAAGCTACCAAAGCAGCTCTATTGAGAAGACCTAAGCTTATAGTGGCAGCCCTCACAATGTTTACCGACGATAATTATATACAGAGCATGCTCGATGCCGGTGCCAAAGGCTATCTGCTCAAAAATATAAGCCGCGATGACATGAACAACGCCATTCAGACATTGCAAAGTGGCAAAAATTATTTCTCGGATGCCATATGGGGCTACTTCTCAAAAAAAGTAGTCGAGAAAAAACAACATGAAAGCTCAAAATTACTACTCACACGCCGCCAAAAAGAGATTCTTCAGCTTATATGCGAAGGCTTTGATAACAAAGCCATAGCCGAAAAATTGTTTATAAGCGAGCGAACAGTAATAGGACACAAATCAAACTTAATGGCACTTACCAACTGTAAAAGTACCGCAAGCATGATTACCTATGCTATTAAAAATAAGCTTGTTGGCATATAATCAGGCGCTATTCCAGGCGCAAAACCAGTAATTTTTTACATGTTCATATAAGAAATAATACCCTGAGAAAACAGTAATTCACCGCCTTTTTCTTGCCAATAAGTAGCTATATATTTGTAATGTAAAACATACGTACTTTCATAAACAAAAGAACGCAGATGAAACAGGATAGAATTTTAGTAGTTGACGATTATCCTGCAAATGTTTTACTACTTAGTAAGATACTTCAGAAAAACGGTTTTGAAGTAGTATCTACAACGAAAAGTAATGAAGTTCTGGATATGGTTGGCAATAACAACCCAGGTCTTATTTTGCTTGATATCATGATGCCTACTACCGATGGAATTGAGCTTTTGCAAATGCTTAAAAACTCTGCAAAATACAAACACATACCGGTAATCATTGTATCTGCAAAAACCGACAATGGAGTCATTGAAAAAGCTCAGGAACTTGGTGCAGTGGAATATATAAAAAAACCCATCAGCATCGTGCAGCTTCTGAAAACTGTAAACCAGACGTTGAAGGTACAAAATGTATTGAATTAGTGAAGTTTATAAAGGTTGGTTAATAGTGTTAAGTTAAGTTTTAGGTTAAAATTAGACGAAGACATAAAAACACTACTGATAGCGTTGATACCCGGTGAAGAACCAAAATGCTGCACTCGCGCCTTAGGGCTGCAATTTTGTGTGGTTTTGTTTAAGCCACATATTTAGGGTTATTAATGTTTTTTCATGATTAATAGGTTGACTCAGCAAACATTTTGGGAATATATAATTTTTAAAATGCAGTTTTTGTGTTAATGCGTTAGTAGTGTTCTACGTCTAAGTATATTAACCAATCAGAACAAAAATATAATATTCAGATAAAGATAGAAATCAATATTTTCATAAGTTTTGATTCTAAGTTTTATAATAAGATTTTGGTTTTTAAGTTGGTAAATTGGTGTTAAATTTGGGAAATAATAACCCGGGCAGATTGTCCGGGTTTTCCTGTTTTTAGCCCCTGTGTGTTTGATATCAAATACTTAAATCAAATCTTGCTGATCTTTTCCAATTGCTCGTATGCCTGCTTCACACTTGTAATTTTATCGATGGTGAGTGTGAGCCTACTCGACAAATCTTTCATCTGGCAACGTTTTGGATTTTGCTGTACATAGCCTATCACTTTCCCGAAAGTAGGAGAATCGTAAAAGATTGAATTTTGCTTTTCAGTAAAATATGCTATCATTTTATCACGTTTCAGCACTATTTTATCTATGGCCAGCCTTAAGGCAATACGCCTAAGTCTTACAATATTGAAAAGTTCGTACACACTTTTGGGTAGTTTGCCAAATCTGTCGGTCAGATTTGCTTCAAACTGTGCAATCTCTGCTTCGTCAGACATGGAGTCGAGTTCGCGGTAAATCTGCAATCTTTCAGCTATATTTTCAATATAATCGTCTGGGATGAGTACTTCCAGATCAGTGTCAATTACGCAATCACTCACAAAATGAAAATCTTCAGGCAATTGGGTTTCCTCGGCTGGCTTTGTCTCCTTACTTTCCGGGTGGCTGTGAACATTTCTCCAAGCTTCGTTAAACTCATCTTCCCTCAATTCGAGCAATGCTTCATCAAGTATACGCTTGTAGGTTTCAAAACCTATTTCAGCAATAAATCCGCTTTGCTCTGCGCCCAGCATATTGCCTGCTCCGCGTATATCCAAATCCTGCAAAGAAATCTGAAACCCACTTCCCAACTCGGTAAAATATGAAATGGCTTGTAAACGCTTACGCGCATCTTGGGTGAGCACAGCAGGAGGTGGCGCAAGCAAATAGCAAAACGCCTTTTTGTTGGAACGCCCCACCCTTCCGCGCAACTGATGTAAATCGGATAAGCCAAAATGGTGTGCATCGTTGATTATGATGGTGTTGGCGTTTGGTATATCGAGTCCGTTTTCTATGATGGAAGTAGCTATAAGCACATCGTATTTTTCGTTGATAAAATCCATTACTACGTCTTCCATATCGTTGCCATTCATCTGGCCATGAGCCACCACGGTTTTTATTCCCGGTACTACTTTGTTTATTTGCTGCTCTATATCAAAAATATTGGCAATACGGTTGTGTATGAAAAAAACTTGCCCACCACGGTTCAATTCATATTTTATAGCTTCACTTATGATATCGCTATTAAATGTATGCAACTCGGTGATAATGGGATACCTATTAGGAGGTGGAGTATTTATAATAGATAAATCACGTGCCCCCATGAGTGAGAACTGAAGTGTACGTGGTATAGGTGTAGCTGTAAGAGTGAGTGTATCTACATTCAATTTCAGTGCTTTTAATTTTTCTTTTACTCCTACGCCAAATTTTTGCTCCTCATCTACTATAAGCAGCCCCAAATCCTTAAACACCACGTCTTTACTTATGATACGGTGCGTACCTATAATTATATCCATTTTCCCCGATTCAAGCCTGCTGAGTGTATCTTTCAGGTTTGCACCCTTTTTGTTGCGGCTCAGATACTCAATGTTCAGCGAAAACTGCTTGAGACGTTCAGTAAATGTACGGTGGTGCTGAAATGCCAAAATAGTGGTAGGAACAAGCACTGCTACCTGTTTCCCATCGGTTACTGCCTTAAAGGCGGCTCTTATGGCTACTTCGGTTTTTCCGAAACCTACATCGCCACACACGAGCCTATCCATAGGAATATCAGACTCCATATCCAATTTTACGGCAAGGGTAGCTTTATATTGGTCCGGAGTATCTTCATACAAAAAACTAGATTCGAGTGCATGCTGTAAATAAGTATCTTTGCTAAAGGCAAACCCTTTCTGTATATGGCGTTGGGCGTATAGGGCTATCAGTTCGCGGGCTATGTCTTTTACTTTGGATTTGGTAGACTGCTTTAGTTTCTGCCAGGTACCCGAGCCAAGTTTGTGAATTCTGGGAGGTTCAGCATCTTTGCCCTTAAATTTGGAAATACGATGCAGGGAGTGAATATTTACAAAAAGTGTGTCGTTGTCTTGAAAAACCAGTTTTATGGCTTCCTGTATTTTTCCATTCACTTCTATTTTTTCTAATCCACCAAACCGGGCTATGCCATGATCTATATGTACTACAAAATCGCCGGGCTGCAGTGTGGTTAGCTCTTTCATAGTGAGCGCATTACGCCCTTCCTGCGAGTTATTAGGCTTTAGTTTGTATCCGTGGTATCGCTCAAATATCTGATGGTCGGTGTAGCAACACAGTTGTATATCCTCGTCAATGAAACCATTGTGCAACACCAACGATGCAAAATCGTACACCTCATCAGAAATTCTTTTTTCCCTGAAAATGGCATTCAATCGCTCAATTTGCCTATTATTGTCGCTCAGAATTACATTTTTGTAGCCCTTCTGATGTTTCAAAGCAAGATCCTGCAGCAGCAATTCGAAATTTTTATTAAATACTTTTTGTGGTTTGGTATTGAATCTGAATACGGTAGAAGTAGCTGCAGAAGGATTAGATTGCCCAATTTCGAGTACCTTAAAATGACTCAGCTGCTCCCTCAGAAGCTCGCCATGCTCGAAATTGGATAAAAACTCAGCACTGGTCTGTGTTTCGGTTTCGGTAAAAAGACCAATGAAATATTCAACTGTAAACTTTAGATTACGGGCTAAAATGACTATCTGCGGAGGGATGAATTGTAAAAGTGAAATGAGATTCAGTTCAGACTGGCGTTGTTGTAAGTTTGGGATGATAGAAAACTCATCAACAACCTGCAGACTGAGTTGCGAAACGGTATCGAAAGTACGAATAGACTCCACTTCGGATCCAAAAAAGTCAACCCGAACAGGATAATCAGAAGCAAAGGAAAATACATCTACAATACCGCCGCGCACAGCATATTGGCCTGCTTCATATACAAAAGCAACGCGTTGAAAATCATATTCTGTGAGCACATCAACCAAGAAGTCTACAGTAATTTTTTCGCCTCTTTTCAGATGGAGTGTATTGGCAGCCAAATTTTCGGTACTTACCACTTTTTCAGCTAAACCCGATGGATAAGTAACTACTATGAAAGGTGTACTTTTGTGTCTGAAAGCATTGAGCACCTCAGTACGCATGATGATGGATGCATTGTCGGTGGGGTTGGTTATAATGCCTCGAGTGATGTCGCGCTTGTAAGATGATGGCAGAAAAAGCACTTCATTTTCGCCGAGCAGATTTACTAAATCGTTGTACAAAAATCCGGCTTCATCTCTTTCTGGTAACACTATGAGCATGCTTTTCCCTGATTTCCTGAAAACACCGGCTATCATGAGTGCATCCGACGAACCATTCATGCCCATGGCGTATGCCTTGTTTATTGCGGTTTGCATCCATTCAGAGATTGAATGCACAACCGGATGCGATTCGTAAAAAGCTAAAAGTTGTGGTATATTCACTATTTGCGACCTAATTTAACTAAACTATCAGACATGGAATAAATTGGGTTTGTTGTGCCAAAATTCTTGCAATTGGGCAGGCGCCGAAGCAGTTTTACGGGTTTTATAGTCGAAGAAAACCATACCGGTTTTTATTCGGGCAAGTTCTGCATTGTTTTCTTTATTTACCAGAAGATAAAACAGGTCGAAGCCTCTACTGAAGAAATCTCCGGCTTGAATGTAAATTTTTATAGTCATCCCATAAAAAAGTTCAGCTTTGTACTGTACTATTGCATCGGCCATGATGAGACCCGGCCCCATGCAATTTCCTTCATCAAAACCGTAAGAAGCTAAAAACTGCATGCGAGCTTCATGTGCATAAGACAGAATAGTGTCGTTGCCCACGTGCTCACCGTAATTGAGGTCCGTAACCCTTACCCGCATTTCGCAAGCAAAAATATACTTATCAGGCATTTCTAATTTTACCCTGGCCATGAATTGTGTTTAAAATTGTATCAGTCAAAGGTAAACCTGAGATACAAAGCAGCCAAAAGAATTGCGAACTTTTTGTTGTATAAAAAACTACTCTTTTGGAGGCTCAAAACCATCGTCGCCGTAATCCTCTTTTTTGCCATACATTTTTTCCCAGTTCACATCTACCCATTTGTTCATTTCATAGCCTATATTCAGGGCCACAGCTTTGAGGGCTTCAATATTTATCTGGTCGAAATGTACAGTCACCTGCCCTTTGGGATTTATGGGAATCAATCTGATTTTCATTTGCCCGGTAGTATCGTCTATATACTTAGACTCTATGGTATTGAGTGTATCAATATATTTCTTATTGTATGAGGTCACAGTCTTCTTCTGAATGATATTCTGGAAATTTCGATCGTTGCGCAGGTCATAGCCTGTAAGTTTTCTGAAATCTACAATACGTGAGGCATAAAGCTTTTTCATTTGGTTTATCACTTCCTCGCGCACATAGGGTTTATTGATGTTCTTCTGAAAGTATGGCATCATATACATAAGTCGGGTAAGGTCAGCAAGGTACACAAATGGGTCGATGCCAACTTTTTTAAGCGAATCGGTGCCATATGTTCCATAGTTTGATATTGAATCATATATTTCGGAATAATTCATGGGCATAGCTATTTCCCTCAGGTATTCGGCGCTATCTGTGCCAAGTGTATCTATGTCTTGTTTTACAAATGGTCTGAGAGGCAGTGTACGGATGTCTTCCCAGGTGAGGTTGTTGGATGTAAACGAAGCCATTACTTCCATTTCTTTCTTCCCATGCATATCAAGTACATCAAATTGCATAGAACGGCTTAAGTCATAGATGTCGATTATTTTTTCCATGTCTTCATACATCAATTGGTTGGCCAATGCGTTCATCTCGTAATCATCGCCAATGCGTTGAGAAGTAAAAATGAGGAAACTATCGCCAAATTCGTAATTGGTGTAGTAATTTTCTTTATAATCGGGTATTCGCGTATTCCATATTCTCACGGTATCAATCATTTCATACCTATTGAAATTTTTTTCGCTTATTATCAATGTTTTAGTTACGGTTACACCAGTATGTTTATCCGTGTATTTTTCCTGATCGCCAATATAAATTCTTTCATTCTTCTCGCCGTCCTTTTGAGTTTTTATGGCTTTATAGAGTTTCTGAGCATGCAAAGGTATGTTGGTACACATGAATACTAAGAAAAGGAAAGAGGCAGTTGTATACACTGCTTCTTTCCTGCCTAAAAATTTGTATTGGTATAGCATTTTAAAGATTCTTTCGGGATTTGGTAGCATGAAAACAATAAGCAGGCCAATTTTTAAATATCTGCACTGCCAGGTATATTGCTATTTCCTTTTGATGGTTTATAAACTACCCCCATACCTTTCTTTCCATCTATTTGTACCAACAAAGGTTGGTCGAAACAAATATGCCTGATGAATTCATCTTCGTATCTGGCAGGTAGTTGGTTTAGAAAATCAATATCGTAGTGCCCATCCTTTATATAAGGGTTTATTGTAAAATATCCGACTCTAAACGAAGTTAAATTTTGAAAAAAATGAGTTCCCTGACTTGGATCTATTCTGTAATGTTCGAGCCCTGCTTCTACTATTAGGCGGGCTGCCGAAATTTGTGACCATTTTACAGGTATTCCCAACCAAGGGTCGCTTGAGCCCCATCTGCCTGGGCCAACGAGTATATAATTTTCCTTTCTTGCCAAAAATTCATCGTTCAGCGCTTCTATTTTTTGCCCAATGGCGCGGCTATGTGCAGCGTTGAACGACTCCGGTTTTATGTAAATAAAATCCTTGATGCCTTCTATTTGTCCATTGCCGAGCGAGGTCATAGAATATATTATGGTTTCAGATAATTCAATATCTTTTATTTCTACCGACTGATTTTCATTGTCTTCCACTATGGGACGTATTTGAAGGAAACTAAATTGAGCCAAATCATCTTTTCCAACTTCCAAATTTACTGCAAATTCAATTTCAACAGGATTATTCATCTCTTTGTGCCCCAACGAAAGCAAATCGGTAAGTATATCGGCCAGCGGAAAAATATTGTGCGATAAAATATTAGTAAAAGTAACAACTTTTTTTCCGTCATAGTTTGTACCAGATCGCAGTATATTGTGATGATAATCGTATGTACTCGATACAAAATTCATAGAAGTGTGTTTCTCTGCCGCTTTTATTGGAAGTTTCACCAAGTTGGCGCTGTCATCGATGGAAGGGTGATACCCCTCAGCTGCCAAATCGAGTGCATAAAAATTTTTCTGGGTATCACGCAAAGCCATATCGGTGCTTGAAAGCTGCAGCACCTTTTTGGGGTATTTGGGCGAAAAACGCAATGAAACTCCACCATCTACTATGGTTTTGCCCAACCCCAAGGCAATATTAGCTATTCCGTCTTCTGCTTTTTCGGGTTCTATGGGGTAAAAATTATTCGAACGGGCAACTCCTGAGAATGTTGGATAAAAATAGTTATCATGCCTCGATCCGGTAACTTCTTGCAAAATAATGGCCATCTTCTCTTCATCGATCAGGTTGTGAGTAGCCTCCATATACAATTTGCTCGATTTGTAAAAAACAGAGGAATATACATTCTTTATTGCCATTTTAATATTGTGTATAGATTGGTCTATACCATTGACGTTAATCTGCACCATGATTGTGGAATATATTCCGGCAAAAGGCTGGTAGTGACTATCTTCAAGTACACTCGATGAACGTATCGCTACCGGATTCTGAATATTTTCGAGGTATTTACGCAAATCCTCATCAATGAAGTCGGGCAAATCAGCGGCTTCAAAAGCACTGAGTATTTCTTCATCTGACTTATCCGATAGTGCAATGGCATACAACTCATTTTGCTCCATGAATGCATCGAATACATCGGTACAAAGTACAACGGTACGAGGAATACTTATGAGAACACCTTTATATTTCGCACCAATTTTATTTCGTTTGATAAAAGAATCAATGAAAGCCAGTCCTCGTGCTTTGCCACCTAACTGTCCCTGGCCAATGCGTGCAAACGAAAAATACTGATCATAGGTACTTCGGTTGAATTTAGCAATCACACCGCTCCCCTCATTGGCACGGTAGCTTGTAATAAGGTCGTGTATATAATCTCGGGCCTGACCTACAGTTTTAAAATCGCCGATCGTAAGGTATTTCAATTTTTTTGCCAAGGAAAAGAACGCTCTCGCATTTAGCCATCTAGAAAAATCGTTGTGCGAAAAATGGTGTTTGAGCGATTCTTCGGGGATAGAACGTATTTTCCGTTGCATTTCACTCAGGTCGGCTGCTCTGTCAAACACTCTTCCATCGGGGTATCGAAACACAAAATCGCCAAAAGCAAGGTTCGCGAACAAATAGTTGCGCAAATCTACCATCAGGCTTTTCGAATATTTATGTATAAACCCAACATTGAGCTCAGTGGTATACATACTGTTATTCTTGTCTGATGATTGAAGCAAGATGGGTACATGGTGGTCAGACGCTCGTATATGCTGTGTAAGCCTTATGCCCGCAAGTGGATCTTTCACATTCTTGCGTTTGTAAGATATGTCAGATATTACTCCCAACAGGTTCTCTTTGTAGGTTTCAAACAGATCTATGGCTTCTTCGTAGCTTGTGGCAAGCAAGAGCTTGGGCCTGCCTCGCATACGCATCATCTCACGATGCTCATTGAGCCCTTCGCTCATAAACTGTTTCGATTGTTTAAGAATAATTTTATATAATGTAGGCAAATAGCTCGAGTAGAACCTGATAGAATCTTCCACAAGTAAGATGGTTTGCACCCCAACTTCGTTCACATCGTGTTCCACGTTCATTTTATCTTCTATTAGCTTTATGATGGCAAGCAACAAATCGGTATGCCCGAGCCACGAAAAAACATAATCAATGGCGCTAAGGTCTTCGTTTTGAAGCCGCAGACTTATTTCGCGCGAAAAATGCGTAAGTATAACAATTGGTATATGTGGGAAATCTTCTTTTACATTTTTCGACATTTCAAAAACATCTGTCCCACTGCTCAGCATACTTATTATCAGATCAATTTTTTCATTTTTAAGTATGCGCATGGCTTTCGATATTTTATCGGCATGCACAAATACAGGCGGATGACGCAGATTGAGCTCTACATACTCCGTAAAAATATGCTCATCAATGCGTCCGTCTTCTTCGAGCATAAAAAAATCGTAATTGCTGCACAGAATCAGTACCTTATATATGCGCTTCTGCATCAGCGACTGAAACGGAGTATTGGTAAAATGAATATCTTTGGTGTTGATGAATCCTTCGGGTACAAACATATGGGTGTTCTTAGATTTGAATATTGCTTACTTAAGGCGAATTTACATTCTAAAACTTTATTTTTGGCATGATATTGAAGTTTTTGTTTATTTTTTCAAATTTTTATTTCATACCACACAACATGCAACTGAATAGCGCTTCTTCTGCCAAAATAGTACAGAAAATCAGAAAGAAAGCAAATAAAACTATATATGAGTATGGACTTATTAAGCCAAATGATAAAATACTATTGGGTCTATCGGGCGGAAAAGATTCATTGACTATGCTTGATATTCTGGTGGCTTTGCGCAATAAATTGCCTTTTCAGTTTGAGGTAAAAGCGGTACATATTCAGTCCAAAGCCATACCTTATTCAAGCGATTTACAATTTCTCCAAAATTTTTGTGCTGAGCGCAATGTATATTTCGAAAGCAGAACAGTAGATTATAGCATCGAAACCGACGACCGCAATAACCCATGTTACCTATGTGCAGTGCATAGGCGAAACGCGCTTTTTGGCATTTGTAGCGAATGGGGAATGAATAAAATTGCCTTGGGCCACAACCTGACTGATAGCATAGGTACCATGCTTATGAATATGATGTTTCATGGAGAAACAAGTGCCATTCCTCCTAGTTTGACAATGTTTGGTGGTGAAGTATTATTGATACGGCCGCTCATAAGCATTACAGAAGAAGAGGTAAAAAAATATATTTCTGCCCGTGGTTTTGAGATAAAGACCAAAAATTGTGAATTTGCAGAATCAACCTCGCGCACTAAAGTAAATGCACTCATACAGCAAATGGAAAACATTTACCCTGATGCTCAGCAAAATATCAGGAAATCAATGTCTAACATTCTTTCTGAATATCTGATAGGCGCCCCACTCAATCAGAGTGCCCAGTAAAACTCCAATGCTTCTTCAATATCCGTATGCAAACAAAATTTATTTACCTCTATACTGCCAATTGTACCCAGCAAACTAAAATTTATTTCTTGGTTTACATTCTTTTTATCGTGGTACATGTATTCAATAAGTGCAGGTATGTCGGCCAACTGAAAGTCATATTTTCCGTAGTTCTCTTGTATATACCTGCCAAAATCCATCATGGCACCAATATCAAACTTTAGTTTTTTTGTAGAAAGGTAAGCCTCACAAACCATACCATATGCTACAGCATAGCCATGTTGTATGTTTTTTCCTCTGGCAAGTGCCATACTTTCAAAAGCATGACCAACAGTATGACCAAAGTTTAGCGACTTGCGTATATTTTTTTCCTTTGGGTCGTTTTTTATAAAGTCGTTTTTTATAAAGATTGACTTGGAAATCATCTTTTCCAATTTACTTATATCAAACGCATTGGTGTCAAAAGTTTTTATTTTTGACCAATGTTCCTCACTCGAAATCAGCGCATGCTTTATCATCTCAGCAAAACCACTTTTCAGCATTTCTTGGGTGAGTGTTTGCAAAAAATTAGGATAAATAATCACAAAATCAGGAGAATGGAATAAACCAATCTCATTTTTATACCCTTTGAAATTAAAACCCATCTTGCCCCCTATAGATGCATCTATTTGGGCCAATAGTGTTGTGGGTATATTGATGAACTCAATACCCCGCTTAAAGGTACTGGCGGCAAAACCACCCAAATCGCCGAGCACACCGCCCCCCAATATGAGCAGCAGAGAATGTCTGTCTGCACCGGTATCGGTTAGAACGGACCAAATCCGAACTACAGTTTCAATACTTTTGTGTTCTTCGCCTGCCTGAACTTCAATTATACTGGCATTTTTCAAATTTTCTATTTCAAGTAAAGCTGGTAAACAAAATTTTTTCGTATTTTCATCGACCAAAATATAAATGCCTGAGATATAATTTTTAATGGAGAATATTTTATTAAACGCCTCATCAAGTTGATTTACAACCATTACTGTTGAGCCGAGTGAGGTAATTTGCATCATAAGTTTGACTTGCCTAATTTGGTTCAAAAATAAAGGAAATAATAACACGAATTGCATTCCCTCAGTTTGTTTTTAATTTTGTGAAAAAAATAATCTATATGATCAATTTTGATAATACGGAAATAGCTTTCAAAAGCAAGAACAACAAAGCCTTAAACAAAGGCTATCTGATGTTTAAAGTACTAGCCAACAGCAGTATAGTAAAAATAAGCAGCAGAGCTGTACCGCTGGCCATCAAATTGAATTTGCCCATAAATTGGGCAGTAAAACCTACCATTTATAGTCATTTTGTTGGAGGGGAAACGCTCGAAAAATGTCTCCCGGTGGTAGAAATGCTAAAAAAATTCAATGTAAAAGCCATACTTGACTACTCTGTAGAAGGAAAAGACAGCGACGAAGACATGAAAAAAGCATTGGACGAAACCTTGCATTCTGTGCGCAATGCTGCCACCCATGCCAATATTCCTTTTGCAGTTTTCAAACCCACCGCCTTTTGTACCCGCGATGTTCTCGAAAAAGCCAGTAAAAAACTGGCACTCACCCCAGATGAAACTAAAAAACTTCAATTCTTTCAGGATAGTGTCGGGCTTCTTTGCCAAACTGCCGCAGAAATAGGTAAACCAATACTGATAGACGCAGAAGACTCTTATTACCAAGACTATATTGATGAAACCGTAACCCAAATGATGGAAAAGCATAACCAAACCAGGGCTATAGTATTCAATACCCTACAAATGTACAGGCACGACAGATTAGAATTCCTGAAAAAATCTTATGAGAAAGCCATTGCCGGAAATTACTTTCTAGGAGTAAAATTTGTAAGGGGAGCCTATATGGAAAAAGAAAGAGAACGAGCTCAACTCATGGGGTACACAGACCCTATACAACCCAATAAAGAAAGTACCGACCGCGACTTCAATGCTGCACTCAAGTTCTGCATTGACCACCTTGACCAAATTTTCATTTTCAACGGTACTCACAATGAGTATAGCTCTGCATACCTAGCACAACTCATGCTTGAAAATAAAATTGAGAAAACAGATCCGCGTGTTTATTTTTCGCAACTTTATGGCATGAGCGATCACATTAGCTACAACTTGGCATCTCTTGGGTATAATATTGCAAAATATGTCCCTTATGGTCCGATGAAACATGTATTGCCCTACCTTATTCGCAGAGCTGAAGAAAATACTTCGGTAGCAGGACAAACTGGACGCGAACTAAATCTGATTTTGAAAGAAAAAGCCCGCAGAAAGTCTGCAGGAATCTGACTTATAATTATTTACAATTTTCATCACCTTTTAATTTTCGATTATGGTTTTTGACAATAAACTAGAAGCAGCCAAGTTTAGGTTTTTCTTCAATATTATATTGGCCATTCAGGTCATGTTTATCGTATTGTATTTTATGACCATGGTGCCAGCAGAATTGATTTTGCTCCGTGTCGGATTCACCGGCCTAATTATTGGCTATTTAATATTGTTAGCCAAGAAACCTATGTATTTCTACCTCAGAGACGATGGTTCAAAAATCACGGTGCGCTTTTACTTTTTGCATCCGTTTTTTAAAAAACTCAAAGCCATAGAAATACCAAAAAATCAGTTTGTTCGTTATGAAATAGTTAGTTCCATGTTTGGCTTGCGTAAAGATTTGTATCTCTATGTCAAAAATGGCGCTTCCGAATACATGTATCCGCCAATCAGTATTTCTATTAATGACAAGAAAATGATTGGAAACATCAGAAAACTGCTCTCTGCGTACATTCGAAAATAATATTAGCAATACCCTAATACCATCATCATGTTTTTATTTAAAAGTATTATTTTACTCTTGCTTATGCTGCAAAATGCACCCACGCGTGTAAAATTAGACGCAGAAATAGCACAAGTGTACCGACAACAAAAGATAGTCATGCAAGGAAGTATTTATTTCAATCCTGAAAACAATTTCCTCCTTACTCACTACAAAACACCAATAGAGTATTACTTTAAGTACGAACAAGATGGTGGTACGATGTATTACCCTACCCGCAATCAGGCAGCCAAAGCAAAGTCAGATGTAATAAATACAGAAAGTAGTCTTATTTATTATTTTCTGACCAACAATACGTCTGATATGGGGCTCAAGGCAGCCGGTTTTGAAATGGTAGAAACTAAAGTCGAAAACAATCAGACCATAACCAATTGGAAACCCGTCGGAAAAATTAACTCAAAACAAAAAATAGCAGGAGCTAAACTGGTGCACGAAAATTTTCTACCGATATATATAGAATTTACCGATGATAAAGGCAAACCTCTAAAAAAAACATATTACTATGAGTACCAAATGCTCGATTGGTTTGCAATGCCCCAAAAAGTAACAGAAATCATGTATCTTTCGGCCAAAGATTCAGTTGTAAGCAGACACGTTTTCAGCAATATAGAAACAGGAAATAACATTTATGAAGAATTTTTTAACTTCAAGATACCTGATAAGGTTAAGTGGGTGCAGTAAAAAAACCGTTTTCATGTTTGCCCTAACGGCCTTTTTTGCGAAAATTGGGATGGCGCAAATTTCAGGAGATGCTGAAAGATTTTTTCAGCCTAATAACTTGGAGCAGAGTCGAAACTCAGCCATTAAATTTGGTTTTGACGGCAAAAAACTATACAACCCATTCACATTGGCACTTGCGGGTCTGATGTATACCTACCAAAGCATCATATCGCCCCAGATATCGGCATCATGTATGTACAATCCAAGCTGTTCTGCATTTTCAAAACAACTTATTAGTCGCTATGGCCTCTTTCAAGGTTCTATACTTACTGCAGATAGGCTAATGCGTTGCAATAAACTGGCTGCTTATGACTTACGTACCAGTCAAATCTCAAAATCACATCGAAAAGTTCATGAAACAGCCGATATATATTGCCCCCATCATCACTAATATTTATTACAAACTTGCAGTTATATTCTGTATCGGTTTCATATGCCTGCAAAAACAAAGCCTGGCTCAATACTCCAGTTTTGAGAAAGATTGGAAATTTGCCAAGTATCTCATCACATCAAATAACATCAAACAAGCAACGGCATACATCCCATCGTTGAGTCGATATTACATGTTATCTTCTTCGCAAACCGATAGCATAATAAACCTTGAGCTACAACTAGGCATTCTCGCTCCGGAATTGGCACTACCACCAAGACAAAAAACTGAATATGTGAGCAATCTGATACTTCAGGGATATATTGAAATGCGTAACATGAATTATGCAAATGCTGACTCCACATTGCAATTTATACTGAAGTCCGGTACCCAAGCAACCGAAACTGAAGTAATTTTGTATTACAACCAATTGCTTTGGAAAGGAGAAGAAAACTTGAAGCTACATGATAGTATTGTATTTAAAAACCCTGTAAACCAGATTTATACATCACTAAAACCCGTTGTCTTAGAAATACAAGAGTACCACTCAAGAAAACCGCTGGTAGCAGCTACACTCTCTTTGTTAATACCCGGTGCCGGAAAATTTTACATTCACAGAAAAGGAGAAGCCATGGCTGCTATACTTATGAATGCAATGTTAGGAACTGTTGTCTGGGAAAATTATCGCAAATCGGGCCCACAATCAGCATTGTTTATTGGCTCATCTGCAATTTTCAGTGTATTCTATTTAGGCAATATTTATGGCAGCTATTATGCTGTAAAAAGAGATAAGGATATCAGATACAAAGAATGGAATGAAAAAATTAGTTTTGAACTTAATACTCTGCTTGAGCCTCACAAACTTCGCTAATGCTCAATGGTATCACACCGCAGAAAGTCTTTTTTTATCTGCCAGGTATGATGAAGCTCTGATTTACTATCTGCGAGCCAATTATGAAGCAGAAAAATTATCCCCCAACGATGACTTAGCTTTACGTATCATTCAATGCCACAATAGAACAGGTGACTACAACAAAGCCTATCAGATGGCATCGGCACAGCCTTACCGACAACTACCCGACTCTGTGCATCCCGCTTACAGATTTGAAGCAGCATTGGCAGCTTATGAGCTTGGAAACTATAAAGATGCTAACTTTCAGTTTGTTCAACTCCGTTTTATACAACCCGATAGTGCACTTCACCCCATTGCACTTCAGCTTAAAATAATGACAGCTATACAATTGCAGGATACCAGTATTGCAATTGACCTTATACTCTTGCAAGCTGCTCGCTGCAATTTTACCGATACAGAACGTGTTCACAATTTATTGGATGAAATAAAAGAGACTAAGTATCTGAACCCGAATACAGCAAACTGGTTGGCTGTTATATTGCCAGGCTCAGGTCTCATTTATGCAGGCAATATAAAAGAAGGACTAACATCAGCAGGCTTGCAGATTTCCTGCCTTGCGCTCACAGCATTCGCAGTGTACAATCAACTCTATTTTACCGGGTACGCTTATGGGCTTACCGCCCTTCAACAGTTTTATTTTGGGGGCATAAGACGAACTGCAACCATTGTTCGTCAAGAAAATTATAAACGTAAATCACTGCTTATAAATAATTTAATATTTTTTTCTTCAGAAATGAAATTTTAATTCAAATTTGACGCAAGAAATTCGCAAGAAAGTTGCTAATTTGCATTTGCTAATATTATAATTTTTATCATAACTTAGCTTCAATAAAAAAAGAGCCCGATATAAGAAATTATGCAACGGAAATCGATAACCTGGCAAATAATTTTACAAGCAACCTTTCCCATTTTTACGGCAATGGTAGTATTGGCGACTATCAATTTTATTCACTCCAAGAATATACAAAACCAAGCCAATGAAACAAAAAAGAAAATAATTGCCAACGAAATAAAACATATATACGACCTGCAAGACATTACCCTAGAGATTTTGGAGCAGACCATGGATAACAAAATGAAGCAATGGAGTAATGAGCTTGTATACAAATACCTAAAAAATACAGATGTTGCTGATACCATAAATCTGTTCCGCATACAGCAGGAAATGGGGCTTGATACTACGATACACCATATATATCTTATCAATCGCGAGGGCATCATTACCAATACTACTTTCAGACCCGACCTCAGGCTCAATGTTTTCAGTTTTGGTGAAGAACATAAAAATTTCTTCCTGAGTGTATTTGAAAGTGGTATGTTTACAAGCCAACGTTTTGCTAACGAGGCACGTACACAACGACTAAAAAAATACAGCTACCAAGCAACCACCGACCGCAAGTATATTGTAGAAATTGGAAGCTATTCCGAAAAACTTAATGATGTGGATGAATCGATGCAACGTTCGCTCAATGAGATTAGTCAATTGCAAGAAGGTATTATTTCAGTAGATTTATTTATTGTCTCCGAAGTTATTTTCGCTACAAACAAAAACACTATTTTAGACCCCGACCATAAACCTGCCATATTGAAAGCCTTTCAGGAAAAAAGCTCAGAAACAATTGAAGAAGAAATAGATGGGGTAAAAGTATATTATGAGTATTCACATATTAACCGCAAAAGCAACGAACTTTATAAAGGTGCAGTTGTAAGAATCGTATACGACAGGGAACAAATTAATACTTCACTTACCAAAGAGCTTACACGATCGGTGGCTGTCTTCAGCATAGCCCTGTTAGCTGTAGTATTACTTATATTCGGGCTTACTCGGAAGCTTACTCAGCCATTGCAACACTTAGCCCAGAAGGTTATACACATTGCCAATGGTAATTTTCATGAAAGAGCCGAAGTTGTGGGCAACAACGAAATAACAGTTCTCTCAGAACAATTCAACAACATGGTTTCCCGTTTGGAAGAATACTACCGTACACTTGAAGAAAAAGTGAAGGAACGCACCGAACAGCTGGAACAGAAAAACATAGAATTACGCTCTGAAAGAGACAAAGTTAATTCACAACACCAAAGAATACGAAGTAGCCTTAGGTATGCAAAAACCATACAGAGTGCCATTTTGCCTAACCCCAAGAGCATAGACAGATTGTTTGAAAATTTCATTATTTATTTTCCTAAAGATATAGTATCCGGCGACTTGTACTGGCTATCAGCATTGCCCGACAATACAAATTATACGTTTCTGGCCGTCATTGACTGTACCGGACATGGTGTACCAGGTGCTTTCATGAGTATGATTGCCGACCGTTTGCTCAACAGTATTGTAAACGAGCAAAAGATATATTCACCTGCTAAAATACTTGAATTGCTCGATATGGGTGTGCGTACAGCCCTCCGCCAGCACGAAACCGAAAATGACGATGGGATGGACGTCTCATTTATTAGACTTACTAAAACTTCAGAAAAAGTAAACGACAAAAACGTGGATCGCGTTACCGCAATATATGCCGGTGCCAAGCGCCCCATTATTATATACCATGCCGATAGACAAAATATAGAAACAATCAAAGGAAATATACGGTCGATTGGCGGACAAAGATACGGACTCGAAGAATCATTTGAGGAACGCAACCTCAACCTCAACACCGGAGATATACTTTATTTAAGTTCCGATGGATATACAGATCAAAAATCCCCTCTTCCAGAAAGAAGACGATTTGGAAACTCAAAACTTCAACAAATACTTATCGCAAGCGCAAAATTAACCATGCGCGAGCAAAAGCTTATTCTTGAAAAAGAGTTGCGATCACATATGTCTACTACCGAGCAGATGGACGATATTACACTTCTTGGCATCCGTTGCTAAATTTAAATGTTAATTTTATCGTTTTTTTAGATACTCAATACTCAAACTCGGCCATTTTCAATATTCGTATTACCCTCTTTTACTGAATGTAATACACACGGGTAGTATGATGTAAGCGCCTGCACTTTTTAACGCATCAGTAGCATAAAATTATTTACCCAACATTTTATTTGCTCTTTATAATAAACCTTGTTGGTACATTGGTATTTTTTTTATCTTCGCAGCATTAATTTTTCAGATAATATACATATTAACTAGATAGTCATGGCAACTTTAGAGAGTATCAGAAAAAGAGGCAAGATAGTAGCATTCGTAGTAGGATTTGCTTTGCTTGCTTTTATACTCGGCGACTTCATCAACTCAAGCAGCACACTGTTTGGGGGTCAGGATCGGTCAATAGGAGAAATTTCCGGCAATTCAATTGATGCAAATCTGTATTTCCAGAAAGTACAGGAATTAGAAGACCTATACAGACAGCAAGGCCGTCTGGAACAAATTTCAGGCGATATGGTTCGCTCTCAGGTGTGGGAAGAACTTGTACAGGATTTCATCATGGAAGACGAATATAAAGAAATAGGTTTGGCAATAGAATACCCAACATATTCCGGCATATCCCCAGAAGAAGTATTTGATATGGTTAAAGGTAAAAATGTTGACCCGATGATTCGTCAACTCTTTACTAATCCGCAAACCGGCGAGTTTAATCCCGCAACTGTCATCAACTTTCTCAAACAAATGAATTCCAGCGATGCCACTATGGCTCAATGGTTGCAAATTGAAAAAGAATTGCTCAGAAAAAGAATCAGTACCAAATATAATAATCTCATTCAGAAAGGATTATTTGTAACATCTATGCAAGCAAAACAAGAACATTTCGAAAGAAATCTTCTTACCAATATAGACTACCTCGAAATGCGTTACAACCTGATTGCAGATACCGCAGTAACCGTAACCGACAAAGATTTGGAAAAATATTTCGAGGCCAATAAATACAAATTCAGACAAGAAGCTTCGCGTGACATCGCTTATGTTTCTTTCAATATAGCACCTTCAAAATCAGATAGTGCTGCTACTGAAAAACAAGTTAGACAGATTTTTGAAGAATTCAAAACCACTGACGATGCAGAGTCTTTTGTAAAAAGAAACAGCGATGTGGATTTCAACCCACGAAGCCTTAAAAAAGAAGAACTTACTGCACCTTTTGATACTGTGATGTTTGCCATTGAAGTTGGGAGTATATACGGTCCGGTGCTTGACAATAACTACTGGAAATTTGCAAAACTTCTTTCTCGCGAAAATGTACCCGATTCTATTCAAGCTCGCCATATTTTGGTGGGTGGCGATAAAGCCAGAGCTACACAAGTGCTCGATAGCCTGAAACTTCTTATCGATGGTGGTGCAGATTTTGGACAGTTGGCTTTACAATTCTCACAAGACCAAGGAAGTGCGCAAAATGGTGGCATGCTCGAATGGTTTACTGAAGGACAAATGATAAAAGAGTTCAACGATGCTTGTGTTAAAGGTGATTTAAACAAACTGCAAGTGGTAGAAACCAAAGCTGGTATGCACTTGGTACAAGTACTTGAGCGAAAAGCATACGTGAATAAAGTACGTGTTGCTTCTGTTGAAATAGAACTTAAAGCAAGCCCTGAAACCAGAAATATGCTTTATACACAGGCAAGTGCATTCGCATCGAGCGCCTCAGATGCCGAAACTTTTGACAAAACTGTGGTAGAGCAAAAACTGAATAAACTCATTGCAAACAACCTCACAACAGGTGCAAGCAATATAGCCGGTATGCAAGAATCTGAAAGCCTTGTAAAAGCTGCTTTCCGTTCTGAAAAAGGCGATATTCTGCTCAACCCCTATGAAAACAAAAACCCTGTGTTCGAAATTCAGGACCGTTTTATAGTTGCTTATCTTACTGAAGTGCGCGAAAAGGGTACTCCCGAACTTGAGTCGATAAGACAAGAACTTGAATTTGAAGTAATAAAAGAAAAGAAAGCAGAAAAATTCATGACTCAGTTCAATGATGCAATGAAATCTGCTAAATCCCTCCAAGATGTTGCAGCAAAGCTCGGAATAGAAGTTCGTACCACTGCAAACGTGAGTTTCGGCGGATTTCAGATACCTGCGATAGGTGTAGAACCCCAAGTGATAGCACATGCTACCGCTCTGCCTCTCAACAAAATGAGCAGCCCTATAAAAGGTGCAAGCGGTGTATTTATCGTTGTAGTGACTTCTACTAATGATTTCAAACCTGCTGACTACGGACAAGAAATGAGCAGGCTTGTAAACGATTTGCAGACACGCTCAAGTTTTCAGGTATACCAAGCATTGCGCGAAGCAGCCAATGTAGTAGATTACAGATACAATTTCTAAAACATTCTAATTAATTATATAAAAAGTGAGGGAAAGAAATTTTTCTCACTTTTTTTATTTTCAACATGTTATAAAATTTCCTTCCAAAAAAAAATTTGACCTTCAACATATCGATCTGCTTGCTTTACATTTTCATTTTTTTAATTAAATTAGCAGAGAGTTATTCTATTCCATGAAACTATATAAGTTTTCTGCAATTTCGCTGCAAAATCAGTTTTATCAGGCTATATTCTTTGGCGTGATTACCCTTCTTCTTGCGTATATACAAATCAATATACCAGGAGTAGATTCAGCTATAAGCAACCTCATGGAATTGGGCATAGTTATCAGTATTTTGCATACCCGCAAAACTTACGCATTTCTCATTATTTCAGGTATATCTGCATTAGCTACACCAGCCAGTGGCTCATACTTGAGTACATTCTTCACTCATCTCATATCAGTTTACATCATCTGGCAGCTATATTTGTTTTTTTATCAACGTATAAAAGGGAAACTAAATCTGTCCATTTTCTGGATTGTCATGATTTTCATTTACTACTTTGTATTGATTATACCTCTGCTTATCATTACCAATTATATTTTCGGACTGAATACTGAGCATACTTTTTTTGTATTTTATTCTCATATCAGCCGGTCTATATCATCAGAGCTTATCATTACCCTGTTTTTTACAACCCTGTATTTTGTCCAATACCTGCTAAGGGTTGAACTCAGAACCCACAAAAATAAGCTGGAAGAATTAGTAGCGTTGCGCACCAAGGAACTTACTTCCGCTATGGCCGAATTGAAATCAGCACAACAACAACTAATACAATCGGAAAAAATGGCATCGCTAGGAACACTGATAGCTGGCATTGCTCACGAAATAAATAACCCCCTCAATTATATATCGGGAGGAATTAGTCTCATCACAGAATTGCAGCATGAAATAAAGCCGGAACCTACCCGAGGTTTTTACGAACAAATGAATATGGGTACCCATATGATCAAAGACGGGTTATACAAAGCTACCCACATAGTGAAATCGCTGATGACATTTTCATACAAGGGTAAACCGAAAATTTCTGTAGCAGACCTAAATGAAATAATTGAAAACACACTTCTGTTTTTCAATCACAAATTTCCCTCTGACACTATTATTGAGAAAGACTTTCATTTGCAAGTTCCTGTACCAATGTTCGTTGACAAAATACATCAGGTATTCATCAACGTAATTGAAAATGCAATATATGAGCTTAAACAGGTTGCTGATAAGGATCGAAAACTCATCATCACAACATCTTCGAAAGACAATATAGCCTTGGTCACCTTCACTAATATTGGGAATAGCATCCCCGAAGAAAAAATTCGTAACGTGTTTGATCCGTTTTATACCACCAAGCCTCCAGGACAAGGCATAGGCTTGGGCTTATCTATTGCATACAGCATCATTCAAGAGCACAATGGGAATATATACCTGGAAAATACTAATAGTGGCGTTTGTGTAAGTATTGTACTACCAATACAATAAGCTTCAATGGCTTATCTATTGTACCGCTAATTGAGTAGTTTTACTTAAGAGTGTTTGTGCAAAAACTTCTATAGCCTGATTATCCAATCGGTATACTGATTCTTTGGTTTTCATGATTTTTTTTACTAAAAATTTCTCGATGAAATTCATACGCTCAATGAGCAACTCTCCGCCCAATGTATCCATAGCCAAGCTTTTTGCGCGTAAAGGTTCAGGAAATGCATTTTCAATTTGTGTAAGAGCCTTTATTCCGGTTTCTATACAAAGTATAAATAATCCAAGATTTTTTTCTAAAAGCAATCGCTCGTGCTGTATACAAAACTTGTGAATAGATGACTGAATGCTTCCTTCATGTATAGAACCGCCGATGATGATCAAATCATAGTTTTCCAAACCGGTAACTTTTTGTTTTTCGAGGTTCACAGAAGTCACATCCCCTTTTATAAGTTCCATCAGGCGGGAGGTAACTTTTTCAGTACTGCCATGTCGGGTTGCATACACTATAAGAGTCTTCATATTCAGTTCATTAATAATAGTAAGTAAAATACACTTTCATCAGCACACTTCACCCTTTGGAATCAGGGCAAAAGCTTAAGTTTGAAATGAAGCATTTTTTTTATTCCTTTGCTGCGCAAATTAAAACAATATAGAATATGAAAAAATTATTTTTTTCAGCGCTATTGCTGATTGCATCATTCAACCTAATGGCTCAGGCTCCATATGTATCATTTAATACCGGCTTAAATTTGCCTTCATTGCGTGAATCTATGGGTTCCGACTCTAATGGTGATGATATCTATTCAAGTTACGGCAAGGGTTTGCCTTTGAACCTTACCGTTGGAGCGCATTTGGAAGACCACTGGGGCGCCGAGCTTGGACTGGAATATAACATTGGGTTTAATTCAGAAATAGATCAGTCTCCGGTTACCAAGGCCCGTGCAAACCAGTTTCGTTTGGTTCCTTCGGTTGTAGTTTTTACTGGCACAAGCGGTCTCGATTTTTATGCAAAATTCGGTTTGAATGTAGCCCTCTCTTCAAAATTTACTGCCGAAGAGAATGTGGCTGGAAATTTAGTGGTTTCAGAGTATAAAGGGTATTCGACCATCGGATACCGTGGTTCTTTTGGTGCATCATACAAATTGACTAATAATCTGTTCTTTACTGGAGAAGTTCAAATGAATGCCATGCGCGTAAAAGTAAAAGAAACTCTTATTCTTGGCAATGTAACCAGTTATCCTAAAGAAGACACTTTCACCTTGCCCTATAGCAGTATAGGTGCCAACTTTGGTGTTAAATTCGTATTATTCTAAAAAATTTAATCTTTAAAAAAAAACATGAGACTCGATACCAGACTTGTTGAATTGGGAATGTGCGAATCGCGCACCAGGGCTACCGAAGCGATAAAAGCAGGTCTGGTTCGGGTAAATGGCAATATAGCAGGCAAAGCCAATACTGAAGTAAAAGACGCAGATACTTTAGAAATTGAAAAGCAGGCAAATATTTTTGTAAGCGCCGGAGGACAGAAACTCCAAAAAGCCATTGAAGACCTACATATTTCGTTCGAAAATAAAAGGGTACTCGATGTGGGTGCTTCTACCGGTGGTTTTACCGACTGCTGCCTGCATTACAACGCTGCACAAGGATCACCCCAAAGTGAGCTGGCTCGAGAATACTGATATCCGCAAATTCAGCCTCGAAGATCTGCAAATTCCGCCTTTCGACGCCATAGTAGCGGACGTTTCGTTTATGTCGCTAAGCCACATTATTCCGGTACTTAGCAAGTTGCTCAGCCCACAAGGCTATATGGTTCTGCTCATAAAACCCCAGTTCGAAGTAGGAACAAAAGTAAAGTTCAAAGGCGGAATAGTGAACAATCCGCCACTGCACGAAAAAATACTCACCCGCATCATTGGTGAGCTCAATGCATTTTTGTTTACAGTGGAGGGCATCACCTTTGCTCCGGTAAGCCACAATAAAAACATTGAGTACCTGTTTTATATTACACAAAGCAGCAGACAAGCTGTACTTCCTGTTTCCCAGATTATAAAAACCGCTTTCAGCCTCAAATAAAGGCCAGATAACCAGCCAACTTTAAACATTTATGTACGAATATATTTCAGGAAATATTGAATATCTGAGCCCTACATTGGCCATATTGGACAACCATGGCATAGGATACCAGATACAAATTTCGCTTTTTACATACACAGCTCTCAAACAAGGCCAAGCCGATAAGTTGCTGCTCTACCAGATAATAAGGGAAGATGCCCATATATTATTCGGTTTCAAAACTGCCGATGAGCGAGATATGTTCAAACTACTGATCGGCGTAAATGGCATAGGCGCCAATACTGCACGCATGATGCTTTCATCGCTTAGCCCCGCTGAGCTCAGGCAAGCCATATTTACGGATAATATTTCGTTGCTAAAAACCATAAAAGGAATAGGCCTCAAAACCGCCCAGCGAGTGATAATTGAACTCAAAGACAAAATAAGCAAAACAGACGGTGCCTCTTCATTATCTATGCCGATGGTAAGCACCGGAAGATCTGAGGCCATAAGCGCCCTTATCATGCTAGGTTTTGCAAAACCCGAAGTAGAAAAAACGATTGATAAACTCTTAAGCACAGAACCATCATTATCAATAGAAAACTTGATAAAAAAAGCACTGAAAGCCCTTTAATTCCGTTTATTCATTATATTTATTTCATTTCCTTAAAAAAACTTTTCTTTCTTATACATTTGTTTTTAGAATAAAAATACATGCCAATGATGTAAATTTACGAACGATTTGCGCCTAAAGCCTTTACAATACTCTGATTGAGTAGCATTTGGGTTATATTGGCGGCAAGTATTTCAATTATTCAGAACATAAAATTCTATCCGTATATACATTGCCAATCAATGTGCATAGTATTTCGTATATGATTTGTTCTATTTAAAAACGTTTGTTTAACCATATCTCAAAAACATAGGTTTTGAAAAGTTTTTTTAGAAGTATATTTTTTACAGGAACCTTCAGCATCCTCATGGGGATTGTTTTTTATACCAATGCCCGCCAATCAACGATACAAAATGTAGTTTCATACTACATTCCTCAGCCTACCGATACCATAAAAGGCGATACATTGCGCTTCCCTATTAGCGGAAATTCCCAGAAAATGTATCTGCAGAAAGAAAAAAGGTCTCCTCTTTTCCTCAAAAACCCTTCTAACGTAATCATAAAGGAAGAGTATAACCCGGTAACCGGTGATTATGAAATACGACAGGAAGTGGGTGGTTTTGAAAATGCAGATCCCATCATACTTTCGGCAGACGATTACAAAAAATACCGCTTCGACCAGTCGATGTACACATACTGGAACCAACATGCACGCAACCTGCATACCGGCACATCCGGCGATCCTTTTAGCAACTTGCTAAATCCCCAGCTCAATGTAGGTATTGATGGTTTTGATAAAGTTTTTGGCACAAATACAATAGACATAAAACCAACCGGCTCTGCTGAAATAATCTTCGGACTCAATTACACCAACAGCGGCGACCCTTCGCTTCCTGTTGATATTCAAAAAGATTACAATTTTGAGTTCGACGAAAAAATACAGCTTGGCGTAACCGGCCAGATAGGCGATAAACTCAAAGTTGGTATCAACTACAACACCGAGGCTTCGTTCGAATTTGAAAACAAAACAAAACTCGGATACACCGGCAAAGAAGACGAAATAATACAAAACATAGAAGCGGGCGATGTCTCGTTTCCCCTGAACGGTACGCTCATACCAGGCAGCCACAGTTTATTTGGCATAAAAACCGATCTGAAATTTGGAAACCTTTACGTTTCGAGTGTCATATCGCGCCAAGAAGGTAAGTCGCAAACCATAGAAGTAAAAGGTGGCGCGCAAGTGCGTGATTATGAAATAAGTGCTGCCGACTACGAAGCCAACCGACATTTTTTCGTTTCTCATTATTTCAAAGAAAACTATGAACGGTCGCTTGCCAATCTGCCTGTTATCAACTCTGGCATTACCATCACCCGTATAGAGGTGTGGGTAACCAATAAAACAGGAAACTTTGACAACTCCCGTAACCTGATAGCAGCCCACGACCTTGGCGAGGCTGCAGGCAATATTGCATCAGGCCTGGTGACACCAAGCTCTGGTGCCCCATATCCGGCCAACGGAGTGAACAACTTGTACCAACTGCTGAGCGAGACCTACGCCGGTGTAAGAGATATAAACCAGGTTACCACCACTTTGCAAGGCGTTGCAGGTCAGTTTGATGTAGGAAGGGATTACGAAAAAATTGAAAACGCACGTTTGCTTCTTTCTTCTGAATATTCTTTCAATGCAAAACTTGGATATATATCGCTCAATGCTGCCCTCAATGCAGATGAAGTACTTGCTGTGGCTTATGAATACACTATGAATGGCCAAAACTATACCATAGGTGAACTTTCGATAAGTGGTGTGAAAGCGCCTGAGACTCTGATTGTTAAATTGCTCAAAGGGACAGCACTTTCACCCAAAATGCCTACCTGGGAGCTCATGATGAAAAACGTATACGCCATAGGTGCATACCAGATAAGCCCCGAAAATTTCAAACTAGAAGTTTATTACCAGAACGACAATACAGGTACTGCCATCAATTACCTGCCCGAAGGAAATTTAAAGAATAAAATTCTGCTTCAAGTACTTAATCTCGACAGGCTGAACTCACAGCTTGACCCCGGAAGCGATGGGTATTTCGATTTTATGGAAAAAACCACCATCAATTCCTCCAATGGCCGCATTTTCTTCCCTCAGCTCAATCCTTTTGGCGATTATCTGGGAGACAAGATTACAGATACCGATTTGGCCGAAAAATATACTTTTCAGGAATTGTATGATTCTACCCAAAGTAAGGCCAAGCAAATAGCCGAGAAAAATAAATACTTGCTCAAAGGCAGTTACCAAAGTGCAAGTGGCTCAGAAATAGCCCTCAATGCCATGAACATACCCCAAGGTGCTGTAAAAGTAACCGCAGGTGGGGCAAAACTGGTGGAGGGGAACGACTACTTGGTAGACTACACCCTCGGGCGCGTAACCATACTCAACCAGGGACTGCTCGAATCGGGCACGCCTATAAGCATTTCGCTAGAAAGCAACGAACTTTTCAATTTTCAGACAAAAACTCTGTTGGGTACCCATTTCGACTACCGTCCACGCGAAAATATCACCCTCGGTGCTACTCTGATGCACCTGAGCGAAAAACCTTTTACCAACAAAGTAAATATTGGCGATGAACCCATATCTAACACAATCTGGGGTTTGGATGCATCGTACAGCACAGAGGCCGATTTCCTGACCCGAATGGTCGATTTTATTCCCTTCATAGAAACCAAAGAAAAATCTACCATCAGTTTCACAGGTGAGTTTGCTCATCTGATACCCGGGCACTCAGATGCTATTGAACAGAACGGTGTTTCGTATATCGACGATTTTGAAGGCAGCAAAACTACCATTGATCTCAAGAGTCCCAACTCATGGTCGCTGGCAAGTATTCCGCAAGGTCAACCCTTCATGTTTCCCGAAGGAAACCTCAACAACAACCTGGCTAGCGGATACAACCGTGCAAAAATATCGTGGTATAGTATCCTGAATGATTTGCTTAGAAATACCGATGCTACTCCCGGGCACTTGCGTTCAGACCCCGACCAACAATCGAATCACCTGGTGCGCGAGGTGTATGAAAAAGAAATATTTCCGTATAAAGAAAGCCTTAACGGATACCCTACGCCACTTTCTATACTCAATCTGGCTTTTTACCCCGAAGAAAAAGGCCCTTACAACTTCGATGGCCCCAGCCTTTCGTCCTATTCATACGGTATAAATGCCGATGGATTGCTCAACCAGCCAAATACCCGCTGGGCCGGAATAACCCGCCGCATACAAACCAACGATTTTGAAGCTGCCAACATTGAGTATATCGAATTCTGGATGATGGATCCTTTCGCATACGATTCGGCACACACAGGGGGCGATTTGTACTTCAATCTTGGCAATATTTCGGAAGATATACTGCGCGATTCTCGTAAATCGTTCGAAAATGGTTTGCCTGCAGACGACCAGATAGAAAAAGTAGACACAACCGCATGGGGACGCGTTCCGGTAGGTCAGTCGCTCATCAATGCTTTCGATAACAATCCACAATCGAGACAATACCAGGATATAGGGCTCGATGGACTCAACGACGAAGAAGAAGCCACATTTTTCAAAAATTACCTCGATAGTATTGCCACACGCTATGGAACCTCATCAAAAGCCTACGAAATAAACACCTTAGACCCATCTGGCGATAACTACCATTATTTCAGAGGCTCAGACTATGATAATCTGAAGCTAAGCATACTCGACCGATACAAAAACTACAATGGCATGGAAGGCAACAGCCCAACTGCCGACCAGTCGCCTGAGGATTACCCTACTAGCGGTACCCTGGTACCCGATGTGGAAGATATAAATACCGACAATACGCTGAGCGAAACCGAATCTTATTTTCAGTATAAACTTAGCCTCAGGCCTGAAGATATGGTGGTGGGTAAAAACTACATCACCGATATGATAGAAGACACCCGCGAACGGAAAAACAAAAAAGTATCCACTGTGCGCTGGTACCAATTCAAGATACCCATATATGAACCAGAAAAGGTTGTAGGAAATATCGAAGATTTCAGATCTATCCGATTCATCAGGATGTTTCTGCGCAACTTTGACGAGCCGGTAGTACTGCGCTTTGCCAGACTCGATTTGGTGCGTGGTGAGTGGCGCAAATACAATGCAGACATTACTTCAGGTACTGAGGTTCTGTCGGGCGACATGATGCGCGAGAGCAATTTCGAAATTTCGGCAGTGAATGTGGAAGAAAATGGAAAACGCACCCCGGTAAACTACATTCTTCCCCCCGGCATACGACGCGAAGAAGACCCGACCAATCCGCTACTCAGGCTAGTAAATGAGCAATCTTTGGTATTCAAGGTATTCGACCTAAGCGATGGCGAGGCTCGTGCTGCCTACCGGAATGTGAATCTGGACGTGAGGCAATATGAAAGGCTGCGCATGGAAGTGCATGCTGAGGCCATAAACCAGGCAATGCTCAAAGATGGCGATGTGAGCGTATTCATAAGACTTGGAGCCGACTACCAACAAAACTACTACGAATATGAAATTCCGGTAAAAGTTACAAAACCAGGATTTTACAATGGTGCAGTAGCTACCGACCAATTTGAAGTTTGGCCTGCTGAAAATCAGTTGAACATTGTTTTCGAACTTTTGCAACAAGCAAAGCAAGCCCGCAACGATGATATGCGCAGGCGTGGAAGTACTACCAGACTCACAGCCCCGTATACTTTTTATTCGGGAAATGTAATCATTCGGGTAATGGGTAACCCCAACCTGAGCAACATACGCACCATCATGCTGGGTATACGCAACCCCAAGCAAGCAACCAACCGAAACGATGACGATGGGCAAGCCAAGAGCGCAGAAATTTGGCTCAACGAGCTCAGGCTTACCGATTTCAGAGAAGATGGCGGATGGGCAGCCACCGGACGTGTAGCTGCGCAAATGGCCGATTTTGGTACACTTACTCTTGCAGGAAGTACCCAAAGAGCCGGTTTTGGTAGCCTCGAAAAGAAAATAAACGAACGTCTGAAAGAGGATATTCACCAATACGATCTATCTGCCAACCTGGAACTGGGTAAGTTTTTCCCACAAAGAATAGGACTGCGTATACCTATGTATGTGGGCTATTCCGAATCGTTCAAGAATCCGCTTTACAATCCGCTCGACCCCGATATAGAACTGGAGGCATCGCTCAAAAATGCCCCCGATGCACATACTCGCGACTCTATCCGATTTATTGTACAAGACTATACCCGGAGGCGAAGCATCAACTTTACCAACGTAAAAGTAAATGCAATGTCGCCAGAACCCCATTTCTACGATGTGGGCAACTGGTCGCTCAACTATGCATATACTGAACTCTTCAACCGAAACATAAATACTACTTTTCATACCCAAAAGACCTTCAATGGTGGTATAAATTATACTTTCAACAACAGGCCGCTGGCCGTTACGCCTTTCAAAAATGTAAAGGCTTTCAATTCCAGTTATTTCAAAATTCTACGTGAATTTAATTTCTTCTATGCACCTACTTTGATAGCTTTCCGCACTGAAATGGCCAGAAACTACTCCGAGCTGCAAAACCGAAACATAAGCAACCCAGATATTCTCATTCTGCCCAATTACAAAAAAGACTTTCTGTGGAACAGGGTATATGATGTGAAATATGATTTATCGAGAAACCTGAAACTGGATTTTGCCTCAATTGTAAACGCCCGAATAGATGAGCCTGACGGTCGCATAAGCCGCGATGACAACGACTACGAAGAAAAACGCGATACCATTTGGCAGAACGTGAAAGATTTTGGCCGGGTTACACATTACGATCACAAAATAAACCTCACGTACACCGTTCCTATAAACAAACTTCCGGGGTTGGATTGGGTAAATATGAGTGCCCGATATGGTTCCACTTACCAATGGGATGTAAGCCCACGTCTGGCCGATTCCATTATTCTGGGAAACACCATCAGAAACGGAAACAATAAGCAACTCACCACAAACCTCAACTTCCAGACTATTTATAATAAAATAAAATACCTACAACAAGTAAACCAGCGTATACAACAGAAAAAGAGTGGCAGAAAAAACAATCAAGACTCTGAACCTGTTAGTTTTGAGCTGAACAATCTCTCGTTTACCGCTAATACTTATAGAAACATTGAGCATAATCTGGCTACCGAAGATGTTTCGGTGAAGGCATATGACTCTGCAGGAAGAATACTAAAAGGAACCCTTTTGGTAAGCAGTAAAAATAAAATACGCTACAAACTAGACAACGACGCAGAGAACGTGCGTATTGAAATATCGGGCAGGAAACCTAAAAAAATGGATATCACCCAAGAAATAACCGACCATATGGTGTTTGCCCTCATGGGAGTGCAATCGGTAACGGCTACATATACAGTTACCGAATCGAGCCAGATTCCGGGTTATCTTCCGGGAGTGAAATTGGTCGGAATGAGTTCGTTCAATGCACTTTATGCCCCGGGATTCAATTATATACTGGGAGTGCAAGATCAAAATTTCCCGATGAGTGCAGGTACCAACGGATGGCTCACCAAAGACTCTCTGCTCAATGCTGCCGCTATGTTTACACAAACTACCAACCTCAACATAAGAGCTACTGTAGAGCCTTTGCCCGGCTTCAAAATAGATATTACTGCTGAGCGCAACCTTAGCCAATCGGTAAGTGAATACTGGGTGGCCGATGAATTCGGCAATTTTAGTGGCGAAGGAAAACAAGTAGGCGGAAATTTCAAAATGAGTTACAATATGCTTGGTACAGCTTTCTGGGGGATAGATGCTACATCGTTTTCATCAAAAGCATACGACAATTTCATGAGTTACCGCATAGCCGCAGCATGGAAACTGGCCAATAAACGTGCAGATGCCAGCCGTGGCATATACAATCCGAATATACCAAACGTTGATCCTACCACAGGCATACCGCGTGGCGATGGATACCCCAACGGATATAGCTCTTTGTCGCAAGAAGTGCTCATACCTGCATTTCTGGCTGCATATGCCAACAAGTCTGAGAGTAAAATAAACACAGGTACTTTCCCGCAACTTCCGGCGCTCAACTGGAATGTTACTTACGATGGACTGATGGTGTATCCGTTTTTCAAGGAATATTTCAAAAATTTCACCATTCGCCATGCCTACAAATCATCGTACAACGTAAATGCATTTACGTCGAACCCCATGTTCTCGTTCGAAGAGTTTGAAGAAACTGGTTTTAGCACAATTCGTGACCCAAAATCGGACTTCTTTATTCCTGAAAATGAGGTAGGTGCCATTAGCATTGAAGAAAGCTTTAGTCCGCTTATCAGTTTTGATATGACCTGGAAAAACAGCCTTACTACACGAATAGAGTTTCGCAAGTCACGCATGCTCAGCCTTTCATTTGCCAACAACCAACTTGAGGAAACCTACAGGAATGAATACATAGTGGGTGCCGGATACCGGATATCGGAATTGCCCATATCGATGAACATTGGCGGAAACCGACGAAATTTCAAAAGCGACCTCAACCTGCGTGCAGATTTCTCGTTTCGCGATGATATGACGGTTTACCGCAAGATAGAGGAAAATATATTTGAGCTGTTTGCCGGAATGAAAAGTATTTCGTTCAAAACTTCGGCAGATTATATGCTTACAAGCCGCTTTACGCTTAAGGTGTTTTACGACCATGCCATCACCGACCCACGCAAAGCTCTCGCCTACAAAACCACCAATGCCAAATTTGGTATCAGCATTCGCGTGAGCCTCATTCCTTGATTTTTATGGGGAGGCGGATATGCTGTGATTGGAGGTTTTTGGCGGTACGGAACGTGTTGTCTGAGGTTATTCGTTTTTAAACATTGCATAAATATCCAAACTTATATATTTCCCATTCTTGATTTCACAGTCCTTCATTGTCCCCTCGTGTTTGAAGTTGAGTTTATGCATTGCTTTTTTACAATTAGCATTTTCTGTTTCAACAAGCCCTTCTATTCTGTGTAGGCCTAAACTATCAAAACCATAATTACAAATGATAGGTAATGTTTCAAACATGATTCCCTTTCCCCAAAAATCTTTGAGCAACCAAAATCCTATTTCAGCCTTTTTATGCACTTTGCTGAGGCTGTTGAGTCCGCCTGCGCCATAAAATATATTGTTGTTTGATGAACAAACTGCCCACCAAACGCCTGTCTCATCTTTCTCTAAATCTGCAAAAAATTTCATTTGTAATTTTGTCTCTTCTAAAGAATCATAGCTTACACCATAGTATTTAATAATGTCAGGTTCAGATAATCCTTTAAATACGTTCTGTAGGTCGCTATCAACAAACTGACGAAGCAAAAGTCTTTCGGTTTTTATGGTTGGAAAAGGAGTTAGTGGCATCTCTGTTTAGCTATTATTATATTGTAAAATCGTTTTGTGCCAACCACCTGACAGTAGTATAGCATTTGTGCATGTATCATTCAGTAATTCCATTTTTTGATTATCGCTACTATGTTGCTTATCTGCAATTCAGTATTGTCTCAATCAAATCTGCAGGGGGGTGGTTGTATTGTAATTCTCACGAATCAAATTTCGAAGCGTCCCAATCGCCACCAACCGGAAATAGTTCAGTTTTTCGTTTTTTCATTTCTGCTGCAATGTGTGCGCTGTTTCCACCTAGCGCTTCGAGTTTTGAAATGATATTGAGGTAGCTTTTTTCATCTCTGTTCTGGCTGAGTTTAAATACATTTTCAATTTTCTCAGCTTTTATCTCAAAACCAGCAATGGCAGGCATAAGCTTGCTTACGTAATGGTCCGGAAGATTGTCGTAGTATGTAAGCGATTGTGTGTTGCCTTTTTCAAATGTTAAGGTCAGTTTCCTCATAAACTGTATCAACTCTTCGTCAGACATGAATGTCACCTTTCCGGCAATATGCACACTCATATAATTCCAGGTCGACCCACTTTGCGGATTGCTATACCACGAAGCACTTACATAGCAACTTGGCCCGGTAAATACCAGCAATGCATTTGGATTTTCCGCAAAAGCCTTAAAGTGATCTGTGTTTCGCATGATGTGCCCTTGCAAATACAGTTCGCCATTGCGCTCCACGAGCAAAACGGGTATCTGAGTTGCCACGGGTATGCCTGTCAAAAAGCTGCCACTCATAAAAGCAAATGGATTTTCTTCTATAAAATCCAATATGGTTTTCTTGTCTTTAGCCTTGAAGTATGAAAAATTGTACATTTTGTAAGTGATTGTATGTTTTAGTAAAATTCAATATTTTTTCAATAAGTAGGCCATCTATATCTGTTTTTATTGCAGAAATTCTTAGCCCCCACATGTCCATATTATTTATTACTTTTGGTTTCGATGCTCATATATACAATTCTGGTCATACAAACTACCATACATGAAAACTGAATCTGTACGGTAATCAATAGATTTTTCCTAAATCATTTTGTAAATTGAAATGTATTTGGCGTTAAAAAGTTGAACTGAATTCTTTTTAAAATAAGAACTATAAAGTTATGCACGAAGTACTTTCGGAAAACTTAGATATGGCAAAATCGTTCATTCGAAGGCTACTTTATTTTGATATTTTTTCCCATCCACTATATGCTGAAGAGATATTTCAATATTGTGATTATCAAGATATAGATTTCAAAAAAGGATATCAGGTATTGGAGGAATTGAAAGCTGAGAATCTAATCAAATCCCATTCCGGATTATATTATATTGGTGAGTCGGGTTCTAAAATTGAGCATCGTCTCGAGGCCAATAAACTGGCTGACATGCGGATGAATGATGCCCGAAAATATGCTTCCATAGCAGCTAAATTCCCATTTGTACGCGCAGTCTTTATTTCAGGCAGTCTTTCAAAGCATGTGATGAAACCGGATAGCGATATCGATTTTTTTATTATAACCGAACCCGGAAAACTTTGGGTATGCAGGACGTTGCTGACGGTTTACAAAAAGTTGATATTGGGTAATTCCTACCGGAACTTTTGTTTGAATTATTTTATTGATTCCAATAATCTGGAAATTCCCGACAAAAATATATTTACATCAACCGAAGTTGCATTTTTACTCCCGATGTACAATTATTCTGTATATGAACTTTTTATGAGCAAAAATAGCTGGATACGTGCTGAGTTTCCAAATTTCAAACTTCGCCAAAACGATTTTGATGCTCACCCCCGTTCATCAAAGAAGTTGCTTGAGTTTTTTTTAAACAACAGATTTGGGACGATGCTTGATCGATTGAGTTTTTCAGTATTTACAAGTTTCTGGAAAAGAAAATTCAGTCACTTTGGTAAAAAAAGATTTGAACTCAACTTTCGCTCGCAAAAAGATGTTTCAAAACATCATCCCAGTGCCTTTCAGGAAAAAGTGCTGAGCCAGTATTTAATTAAAATACAAGAATTTGAACAATCTACAGGTTTTAGGTTGAACCGTTTACACGAAAATGAATCGGAACAATAAATGACAGAGCGAAAAAAAAATATTTGGATACTTGGAGGCACAGGTTTTATAGGTAAAGCCCTTGTGAAGCGCCTTTCCAGCTCAGAAAATTACCTGCTGCATTTGCTTGTGCACAACAAGATACCGTACAAATTTCTTGAACCATTTTCTATTTACACCGGCAGTCTTGAAAATTTTGATTTGGCATGGATGGAGAAATATCCTCCGGATATTATTTTTCATTTGGCGCGTTTGGGTGGAGGCAATGCTATCAGCCGCAGCATTTCATCAAGAAAGGGCGAAAAGGCAAATCAGCGGCTTATTCAGTTTTTATTGAAACAAAATACTTCGGCGGTAATAGTATATGTTTCAGGCTCACTGATGTATGGAAATCAGACAAACAAATCAACAGCCAATGAAAATTCGGCACTAAATCCCACTTCTTATGCACGGTATTATTATCGGGCAGAAGAGCCTTGTTTAAAAGCCCAACGCTCCGGACTGCTCGATATTCGTTTCGCACGTCCGGGTTGGATTCTGGGACCGGATTCGTGGTTTCGGACTTTTTACCGGGATCCATTCGTTCGCACCGGGAAAATTCCATTGTATGGTGATGGTAATCAATTGATGTCGTTGATTCACCTGGATGATTGCGCGACTCAGATAGTTGATCTGGCCTTGAAAGGACAAAAAAATCAAAATCTGAATATATTTTCTGGCCTGCCCATCAGTCAAAAAGATTTTTCAGAATTGATTGCAAAGCACTTAGATACTGAGGTGGAACAAATACCGATTTCGCAACTAAAAAAGCGGTATGGTAAAACGGTATTGGAAGCTCTCACTTCGTCGATACCATTGACAACAAACTATCCTGAGCTTAGCACCACTGATTCAAATTGTTATCAGGATGCAGCAAGTATAATCCAACACGCAATTTCATTTTTTGAAAACAAATAAGGTGTATTCACCAAAACGCCACAGAAAGGTTTTGTTCAAAAGAAGGTCAATCTTCCAAAGGTATTTGCGCAGCTTACCCAGGTTGGAATTGATACCGGTATAATACCAAGCCGGATGAACAATGCTGAATCCTTTTTTCTGAACCACTGAAAACTCATGGAAGGTGCGCTTTATTTGTGCAGGAGAATAACAATGGCTGGGAAGAAATTTTGTAGGTGAATAGCCACCCCAAACCGGCTTAATCCTTCCGAATGCCCTTGCAAACCTGAAACGGATGAATTCAATAAACATGCCGGCGAGGTACCATTTATTTACAAAAGTAAGCACCATCACGCCGTTGGGATTAAGCAATTTTTTCAATATTTGCGATACTTCGTTCAGGTTTTCGACAGTATTGAGTGCCCCAAAAAATACATATATTAAATCGAATTGCTGATTGGGAAATAGCGCTTCCAAATTCTCAACACTGCCTTTGCGAACAATGATATTCGTGCTTTTGTTCTTCTCTATTCGCGACTCACTTATGCGCACCATTTCCCCGGAAATATCGATTCCAAAAATTTGTTTTTCAGGGAAAATGTTAGAAAAATGGACCAAATCCAATCCTGTGCCGCAACCAATTTCGAGTATGGCGGTACTGTCAAATCGCTTCACTTCTTCGCGAAAAGCTTGCCTTATTTGCTGCAAAACCGGGTTACTCCAGTATCGCGAATCAAAATCGGATGCATCGTTATCGTAATAGTTCCCTACTTCTGTATAATATTTCGAGTTCATCATATTTTCATGTGTTTAACTTCAATTCGTAATTGGCCGCCAACCAAGCGGCAAACCCCCAAAAAAGGAAAGCCAATTTATCGGTATTCAGAAAATTGTTAAAAGTTGCATGAAACAAATAGGTGGACAAGACTGCAAAAGCAATGAGAATGTTTTTTCGTTGCGGATGAATACCTACTTTTTCGAAAGCAATCCAAAACCAACGGCCAAACAGCAAAAGTAGCGCTACAAATCCGAAAATCCCCATTTCGCTCAACGCCAACACGTATTCAGAATGCGCTGTTCCGCCCGAATTTTCGGGAATATGCCAATGATTTTTGACTGTGAGCCTGTTCATCAATTTTGGATGCTGATATGGAATGTATTCAAATTGGTAAGTTCCGGGGCCAAATCCTGTAAATGGCTTTTCCTTAGCCATTTCAACACCAGAATACCAGCGGTTAAGCCTTTCCACATTCGAGATATCGGTTGTAATATTTGCTGAAGATTCAATTCGATCTATATAATTTGAGTTAGAATCGTGAGAAATATTCTTGTTTGAATATACCCATTGAATCAGTTTATTCTGGTAAAACCCTATGAACAATATTCCCAGTAAAATAGCAACTGTGATGTGTTTTACCCTGACACGGACTTTAATCGCAATGTATACAAAAACGAAAAATACAACACTCAAAAAAGCAGCCCTGCTAAAGCTGAGAATGACACCACCCAAGAAAACAATTCCGAATGCCATAAAAAGTAATTTAAGTTTTGCTGTGTTTGCTTTTGTGGCAAATAATAACCAAAACGCACTAAGTAAGGCACTAGCAGCTCCAAATATGGTGTGATCTTTATAAAATGGACGAAATATGCCTTTCACAGTTACCGGATTCCAATTAAACTGCGAAAACTGGTAAACCGAAAACGCTATAATCAATAAGTGTGAAATAGAAAACACCAAAATAAGTGTGGGGAAAAATTCAGGTCTATTCTTGAAAAGCAATTTGAACCAAAGAAAAAACACCAACATATAGCTCAGGTTAATAATCGTATATTTTGCAGAGACCAACATGATGGATGAAAAAGCAAGTGAAACTAAAAAACTTATTAGAAATGGAATTATCCATTTGCTTTCACCATTGAATAGCTCACGCATAAGTGATGGTTTTCTTAGCATATCCCAACCCAACACAAAAATTGCAATGGCAAGCATTGGCTCGCCGGGTATGAATATTTTCACGGAGTCGGTAATAGAAAATTCAAATGAAAACGGCAAGAGAAAAGCAAGAATCAAGAAAAAATAATGGTGTAAATGAAGCCGAGAAATTATCCATGAAATGAGTGTGAGAAAAAGCATACCCGCAAATACGGTAATGAAAAATGATTTTTGAGTATATAAAATGGTGATGGCCACAATGACTGGGGTCAAGCTTAAAAAGATGATTTCAAAGGATTTGTTATATAGTTTTTCTGTTGTCACGTCGAATTATTTCAAATACCAAAAGCAATAGTAGATAGATAGCTGCACCAGCTCCCATCAAGAGACCACGCTTAGGCCAGATTGCTTGAGATTCGGGAACTGCCGAAGAAATAACATATGCTGCCGGAAGCGGGGTGTCGAAATTCTTTTGTTCGAGTTCATATAATCCTTTTCGGGAAGTTAGTTCCTGAAGCTCCAAATTGAGCAGCGTTAGCATTTTTTCGTACAGATAGTCTTTTTTTATTCCGCGAGGGGTTTCCATCAACGAATCCAATGACTTTTCGAGGTTCGATACCTCAATAGATTTTTGTTTGTAAAGACTGCTGGCATATCGCATGGATTCCTGCCGGTTTGGGAAGAGCAATTCTTTTTTAATCAATTCACCAAGCACAACTATATCATTGGCAATATCAGCAGCGCGTGTTGCATCATTGTCGCGTACCCTAATTGAAACCGAACCATACCGTGTTTTATCAATTGCTATTCGCGATTCTATTTTTCGATACACCTGATTTTTTGCATCAACATCAGAACTATCAATTTTAAAATAGTGTGCGAGATCATACCTTTCAATCAGGCTATCGGCCAATTGGTTCGATTTGAGAATCTGAATATACCAATCGATCTCCCGGTCGCTTGCAAATCCGATTCCGTGTTGGTTCAACTGCTGTGATAAAATTGTAAGTGGCACATAAACTATTGCTTCCGATTCGCGAAGTGGTTCTATTACCCAAGGCGAAGTGACCATAAAAACAAGCAATGCACAGGCAATAGAACCAATTGCAGCTTTTTTGACCATTTTTTTCTGCCATAACCACGAAAGGTCATCTACATTTTTATCCATACTCGGGCTTTTGGGTTCTTTATAAAGGTGTGGGTTGCATAAAAATAAACATACTTGCATGAAAAACAATATGCAAACTGAAAGATTATTTGAATTGGCTTACAGCATACATGCTTCATGTTTTTCAGACAGCATTCAGAGAGAAGCGAGTAAGTGATTGGTTCAAAAATTTTGTTCTTACATGAGAAGACCGCTCGAATCATTCATATACTTAGCAACGCTTGCAGGCATTGCCTAGGCAATTTTAATGCCTATCACCAGCACGTCATCGGTTTGCTTATAACTGCTTTTCCATTCATCAAATTTATTTTCGAGCAGTTGCTTTTGATCGTTTATAGGCAAGGTGAAAATTTCGGATAGCATCTCTCTAAAATATTTTGTTTTCAGAGGCCTGTCTTTCATCCCGCCAAATTGAGAATGGAACCCATCTGAAAACAAATACAAAACATCGTCCTTCAGCAATTGAAACTTATGCTCGGTAAATGGAATTTCATTTACATAAACACCCACCGGTTGTCTGTTTGCAGACAATTCAATTGGATTATTAGTTTCGGAATTTCGAAATATCCAACACGGATTATAAGCTCCAGCGTAACTCATTTCCTTGGTTTCTATATTTATTGCACAAATGGCAATATCCATTCCGTCTTGTCTATCGTTTTCCCGGCCAGAATTGTGGAGTGAAGACTTGATTTGTTGACGCAACTCGTTAAGCAAATGCGAAGCAGTTATAATTTCCGGCTTTAGAACCAATTCATTCAGTATGGCAATGCCCAGCATACTCATAAAAGCACCAGGCACTCCATGGCCTGTGCAGTCGGCAGCAGCTATCAGGGTTGTATTTTTGATTTGTTTAATGAAATAAAAATCTCCACTTACAATATCACGGGGTTTAAATATAATGAAATGCTGAGGCAGTATCATATCAATCCACTCCTTATTAGGCAATACTGCGGTTTGTATCAAACTGGCATAATTTATACTTTCGGTTATGTGTTTGTGCGACTTTTCAATTTCTTGTTTCTGTTGGTTTACAACTTCAAGCGTAACCAGTATTTCTTCTTTTTGCTGATTTACTACTTCCAGTGTCACTATCAATTCTTCTTTTTGCTGGTTCACTACTTCCAGTGTCTGTATGATTTCTTCTTTTTGTTGCTGCAGTTCTTCGTTCTTCTCTATTATTTCATGGGTTCGTTCCTTTACAATTTGTTCTAAATGTTGCTTTTGAGCTACGAGACGTTTGGTATATATTTTTAAAATTACAAATCCGAAAGCAATAAAAGCCAATACATACAAAGTATAAGCCCACCAGGTGCGGTGTATGGGCGGAAGTATACGAAATGCATATGATGCGGTACTTCCGACAACCCTGTACTGATTTTTTGAACGCACCTCAAAAACGTAATCGCCTTCAGACAAAAGGGTGTACTCCTTTTTAACATCACTTACCCAAGCAGACCAAGTAGTATCCAATCCAAGCAAACGATAACTATACTTATTCCGTTCGGCATCTTCAAAAAAAGGAGCTGCAAAATGAAACACCAAATTGTTCTGGCTATAAACCAATACACTTCCATCTTCACTTTCCTGCATTGAAATATCTAGCGGTGCACCACCGTATAGCAAACTGTCGCTTGCAAAAACATTTCGAATTAAGGTTTGAAAAGGTTTATTGTAATCTCTATTCAATGTAGGATTGTACTTGAGTATACCTTTCTCTGTGGCTATATACACCGCACTGTTGTTTCCCAAACAAAAACTATATGGGCCTACAGCAGGAAAGTCGGTAAACTTATAAAAAGCTTGTTTAAATAGTTGATATTTCCCATTGCGATGCTTCAGCACTCCAGTTTCAAAAATACGAGGTCCGGTTTCTTCCTGAAACCAAATGTCGTTGTTTTCTAATTGTTGAAATGATACTACAAAACCGCTGAGCATATCAAAATCGGGATGAATTTCAAAGGTTTGGCTATCCGGAAGATATCTGTACACACCTTTTTCGGTTCCAAATACTACTTCGCCCGAATTGAGTACAAATGGTGAGACATCGTTGCCAGGCAAACCCTGTGCTGAAGTACAATGCATTTCTGAAATTACACTATCTGAGGTTTCGTTAAATTTCAACCTGTATAAGTCGCCAAATGTATACGCCCAAATGATATCATTTTTGTCATGAACTACTTTATATACAGTTTTAGTAAACCCCGAAATGTAATTCTTTATCTTCCATGTATTTCGTGTATATTCCAATACATTGATGCCGTTGCTAAAACCAGCTAACATATAATTTGAATTCTTGCCATACTCGCATATGTCAAGGAACTCGGCATTCGATATTATTGGCAATGCTTTATTCCCTTTTATTTCAAACAATCCGTTTAAGTGTGCCAAAAGTAGCTTCCCATGCATAGGATACAACTGCCAGTTCTGATTTTCGGTTCCGGCTATGGCTTCGAAATTACCATCAGGTTTCAGTACGCACAGATACTGGCCTGTACCAACGTACAAATGATTGTCAAAGTAATTTATACTTATGGCTACGCCCTTCAGATTGTTCTTCTCGGTATATTGCTGGAATGGCAAATTATTTTGCACCAATGATATTCCATTGTCGGTAGCAGCCCACAGGAGATCGTTATTGTCTGAGTAAACTGAATTTACCGAATTGTCTTGCAATCCATTGTCTGTATTGTAAATAGCCTGAATAGCGCCAAGTTTATCAAAAACAATAATTCCACCCAATAGGGTACAAAGTGCATAAGAGTTGTTATGTATAGTGGTACCTCCGTACAATACATTTTTAGTCAGGAAATTATCTACAACACTAAATCCCTTTGGTTTGTATGACTTATTCTCGAGCAGCGAATAAATCCAGACACCTTGCGTGCTTGTAGCTATCAGTATTTCATTTTGTGAATATGGCCACATGGAAAGGATGCTTTCTTTTGCAAATTGATCGAGTTGAGCAACCAATTGCAAGCTGTCATTTTCGTATTTTGTAAGGCCGTTTCCTTCATCCCATACATAAAAAGTATTGTTGATTACAAATGCGAAATGGAAACTTATATTAGGATTAATTACAGTGAACTTCTCATTGTGAAGTACAAAAATTTTCTCATAGGCCTGAAAGAAAATGCGGTTTCCGGAAATAATTATTTTATAGATGTCATTAAAATCTTGGTCTTGTGGTGCAATCTTATCTTTGAGCGATTTATACTGAAACCTACCTAAACTGTCGGTTTGCAAGTACCCAAAATCGCCAGTCATCCCTACGTAAATTCTTCCATTATTGTCTCTTGCAAGTGAGCGCACAAGAGAAACTGTTTCAATGAGTCGCCAGGTAATGCCATCAAATTCGAGTACACCTTCATTATTCGCAAAATACATCACGCCTCTATTGTCTTGCACTACATCCCAGTTTTGCCCACTTCCTTTATATATATCGGGCGGAAAATTGGTAATAAACGGAATTCCATTTTGCTGCCCAAAAACCGATAGTTGCAAGTAAAACAGTATTATAACTGCTGTAAGTTTATTCATTGTATATCAAGCTTTTGATTGCCTGCACCAAATCTATGACAGGAACTTGTTCTTTAGCCAAACATACGAAGTTTTCGGCTATATGAGATATTTTTAGTGCTAATAATTGTGGTATAAACTCAATTATATTAGTATTCTGTGCATGAATGCCAGTATCTTATTGCATTTCTGACTCGTCCTGAAAATAGTTCACATATTAATTAATAAATCCTATGATACATTTACAATTCACTTTTAATCCTAGAGATACTTTACAATGGTACATTTCATTTGAAAATATACCCGACCATTATTTGCAGTCACATATTTACACGAAATCTTGCATGTTTCCGAAATTGGGGTACAACCTATCTAGGAGACCTATATCTTTTGTTTAAATCAAAAACCCCTTACAGCAATATATAGCTGCAAGGGGTTCTTATTTGAATCAGATTAACAGCGTTTTTGCAAATCAAGGAAATTTAGGGAACTGCTGAAAATCGGGATCCCTTTTCTCCAAAAATGCATTTTTACCTTCTTGTGCTTCTTCCATGAGATAAAACATGAGCGTAGCGTCGCCGGCCATTTCCATAATACCAGTCTGGCCATCGAGTTCGGCATTCAGACCACGTTTTATCATACGCAATGCCATAGGGCTTCGCTTAAGCATGATAAGAGCCCACTCTATAGTAGCATCTTCAAGTTGCTCAAGGGGTACTACCCTATTTACCATCCCCATATCTTCCGCTTCTTTGGCAGTATATTGCAGGTTGAGGAACCATATTTCGCGTGCCTTTTTCTGCCCTACGTGGCGGGCTAGGTAGCTGGAACCAAATCCGGCATCGAAACTGCCCACTTTTGGACCTGTTTGCCCGAATTTAGCATTTTCTGAAGCCACAGTGATATCGCACACTACGTGCAAAACATGTCCTCCGCCAATGGCATATCCATTCACCATGGCTATTACAGGTTTAGGCAGTGAGCGTATACGCTTGTGCAAGTCGAGTACATTCAGGCGCGGAACTCCACTTTCGTCGATGTAACCACCTATGCCTTTTACATTTTGATCGCCGCCTGAGCAGAAAGCTTTTTTGCCTTCGCCGGTTAGTATTACCACGCCTATATCCTGGCGTTCGCGGCATATATCAAATGCATCGAGCATATCTTTTACAGTTTGCGGACGAAATGCATTCATCACTTCGGGGCGGTTGATGGTTATTTTGGCAATACGCTCAAAATACTCAAACCTGATATCCGAATACTCTTTAATTGTAGTCCAATTGCGTGTTGTCATACGGTAGGTTTTATTTTATTGAAATAATGTTTCAGAATTTGTGCATTCATCATTCGCGGTGTGTGCACCACTAAAAATAAAGGCTTCTCGCGTGGCGCTGTCATCAGTTTCAATTGTTCGCTCAATTCATCCTGATTGTTGGCACTGATACAATCGAATCCATACGACTGCACCATTTGTTCAATATTTACATGATGCGGAGTTTCAAAAAAATCTTCGAGCACCGACGTAGTATCCGGACCTGGAATATATCGGAAGATACTGCCTCCTTGGTTGTTTATGATCACAACCCTCAGATTTGGGCCCAGATAGTTGTTCCACAATGCATTTGAGTCGTAGATAAAACTTATATCGCCAATAATGAGCCAATTGGGAGCATCATCCGCAAATGCGTATCCGATTGCAGTACTCACACAGCCATCTATACCACTTGTACCTCTGTTAGAAAAACAGAAATTGTGCCCGGGCATATGAAACAATTGTCCATATCGGACTGGTGTACTATTGCCAAGGTGAATATTAGCATCTGCAGGAATGGACTTGAATAAGGTATGAAACACTTTCAGGTCCGACCACTGAATATCAGGCATAAGCTTGTTGTGCAACTCAAGTGTATTGGTATCCAGCAAATTCCATTCGGCTGCATAAGCACTTTCTACTTTCACATCCAAAGCATTTACATACTCAAAAAAATGAGACATTTCCACTACAAAATGGTGTGTAAGCATCTGAAAAGTGTCCGAAATAGAGTCCGCAATTTCGATATGCCAATGCTCAGCAGGTGGAAATTCTCTCAAATAGGTTTTTATACGTTTGCTCACCAAATTTGTACCTACGGTTATAAGCAAGTCCGGTTGCAACATTTGTGCAGCTTGCGGGCTCAGCGAGGTTATCATACGGTCGATACCGGTGCGAAATAGTGGATGAAACAAATTAGATGTAGATTCGGTAAAAACTACCACAGAGGGCAAAGCCGCAAACTTGAGTAATCCTGATGCCAAACCCTCTGCTAAATTTGGGGAAAGCGTTCCACAAAGTACCATTACCTTGCGGGTATTTTTGAGTGTATCGTTTACTTTTAATTTCTGAGCAGATGTAAGCATAAGCTCAGGAGTCTGCTCCTGTATAATTCGCAATTTGTGATATCCCCCATCGGTTTGCCCATAAAGTGGCTCACGCAAGGGCACATTCAGGTGCACAGGTCCACGACGCGGATGCATACACAAGTTGAAAGCCTCATTGGCAACACGGTTGGCATACCATATGTCAGACTGAGAATCACTTACAGGAAGTTGCCACCATGCCTTACAAAAATTGGCATACATATGCTGCTGCCTGATGGCCTGCCCATCGGCTTGGTCTATCCATTCTGCCGGACGATCTGCGGTGATGGCTATTAGTGGTATTTGTTGGTAAAAAGCTTCGGAAAGAGCAGGAGCCAGGTTGAGTGCTGCTGTACCGCTGGTACAAATAATGGCGACTGGTTCTTGCAGGCGATGCGCCAGCCCCATGGCAAAATAGGCTGCACTGCGCTCGTCTACTATGGAATAAGTCTGAATTCCGGAATGTTGTGAAAACGAGATGATAAGCGGTGCATTGCGCGAACCGGGTGAGATTACAGCGTGCCTGAGGCCTTTGGCTGCCAGCACTTCGGTTAATTCGCGAACAATTGCCTTATCTGAAGTTTTGAATGTCATCAACACGTATTTTCAGGCAAATGTAATGAAAGTTTGGTATTTGGCATAAGCAGGCAACCGTTTAATGTAATGCACGGCTATGTTGCCTGACATCGGATGTACGAGGTTCGAATTCTCGATTATTGTTCTGTGGTACACAAACACATATAATATACAAAACAAAGGCGGAAATATGGGTTGGAATGTTCCCTGATAGACAATGAAGTAAAAAACTGTATATGAAGCAGCAACAAAAAGTATTGTTATTCTGATAGAATTTTCCTGAAACGAGGTACCATTTGCTGATACATGCCCGCATATAAAACAAAAATTTCGTGCGAAACATAAAGCAGACACGAAAAGTTGTGTGGTTAATAGGTATAAGGATTTTTTCGGCTTAGTTACTACGCAAAAACACTAAGTGTCAGATTTTCAAATTCTAACAAGTAGGTTTGTTGCAATAAAAAAAAAGGCTACCATAAATTGGCAGCCTTTTTGTATATCTGAAAATCTTAATTACTATCGGTTGTTGCTAAAATTTTCTCTGCGACGGTTTCCGTCAAATCCGTTTGAACTAACGATGATGGTTTTTTCCATAATCTCTGCACCATCGAGTTCATCAATAGCTTGTTGAGCGTTGCTATCGTCAGGCATTTCTACAAAGCCATAACCTTTAGAGCGACCTGTTTCGTGGTCCATGATAACTTTAGCTGAGTCAACTTTGCCATATTCTTCAAATAATTGGCGTAATTCTTCGCTTTGAACTTTGTAGTGGAGATTGGTAACAAAAATGTTCATAAAAAAATGTGATGAAATAATTAATAAAATTTACTGCCGTGATGTATCGATTTGTTAGCAGTGAGTATTCTCTCGGAAGGAAAAAATCATCATCAATGAAATACGATATCTACTTTAGTGGTGCAAAGATAAAACTAATATTTATTCCTACAAAACACTTTTCACTTTTCCTGAAAGAAAATTTCTTTTTTTTTATTTCAAAAATTTAGTTGTGGTACGATTGTCCTTTGTTGAGAGGTATAATATAATAAATGTAGGGGGTAAAAAAATAAAAGCGAAGCTTTGCGGCTTCGCTTTTCTACTTATTCGAAAAATTTTTTAACTTCTTTTGTTATTAAAATTTTCTCTGCGACGATTCCCATCTGAGTTGTTTGAGCGATTGAACCCACCACCATTGTGGCCGGTTCTTGCTGGACGCTCTTCACGTGGTTTGGCTTTTTTTACGATGATGGCTTTACCCATTACTTCGGCTCCGTCCAAATCATCAATGGCACGCTGAGCATCGTTATCATCGGGCATTTCAACAAAGCCATAACCTTTTGAGCGACCGGATTCGTGATCCATAATTACTTTTGCTGAATCTACGGTTCCGTACTCTTCAAAAAGCTGGCGTAATTCTTCGCTCTGAACCTTAAAGTGAAGGTTCGTAACAAAAATGTTCATAAGAATGTAAATGAGAAATTAGTAAATAAACTGTCCTTAAGTACTCTATCGGAATTGGTCAGATGAGAATTTTTTGATTTAATAAAAATGATACAAATGCTTTTCACGATTCTATACTTTCAGTATTGCAAATATAACACCTGTATTCCGGTTTTCAAATTTTTTGTATCCTTTTATTTATAATTTTATTGAGCATTTTGTATTGCAACTTAAACGCTCATTGTATGCATCTAATTTGGCTCTACAACATTACCTATATTGTAGTTGTATACCAGTGGTATGAGCATCTCTACAAGCAAGCCATGCTTATGATCCGCATCATCGAAGCTTAGTTGTATATGTGATGTGCTTTGGATATTGGCTTCTCTAAGTTTTTCTATAAGTAGTTGTTGTGCGGCAATTCCGATTTTTCCAGATTGCAGACTGCTTTTGGCGTATGAAGCCTTTTCACGTCCGATACCATTATCTTTTATACTTATATACAGGTAAGGTTCTTGTTTACGCAAACGTATGCTTATGCTGTTTTCTTTGCTAGGTGCGGGAAAAGCATGTTTAAAAATATTCTGAATATGCGTATATATAAAGTATCGGGGTATGTATATGATTTCTTGCTCAGGAACTTCACTTTTGATGCTAAAGTTTAAAAATTCGTACCCTCTGCTTTGCTTTTTCAATTTTATGTGTTCTTTTATCATGGCTAGCTCGTCGTGCACGTTTACCGCTATGCCTTTTGCATTTGACTCCGAATACCGCAGCATCCGGGTAAGTCCCTCTGCAATTGCTATACCCGTATCTGTATAATGCAAGCTTACAGCGGTGCGTAGCCCACTCAGCAAGTTGAATATAAAATGATAATCCAACTCGGGTTTTATGGCTTTTTGTAATAGTTTATTTTCGGTGTCTATTTGCTTATATTGCGTGTGTATAATTTTTATTTTGCGCTTATAGTGCAGATGCAACAGCAATACAACAACACCAAAAACCATAAATAAAACTAATATTGAAAAATTCAAACTATAAAAAATGGGTAAGTCGACTTGTATTTTTACTTCTAGTATTTGTCGGTTCCATGGTTGCCCTTTTATGCGGGTTCTTATTTTCATTACATAATTTCCGTCCTCCATTTTAGTATAAACAGCTTTCCTGCTATCATTTGCACGTATCCAAGTTTTATCATATCCTTCGAGCATATATTCATACTCAATATAAGACTGATTTTTGAAAGATACAGACGAAAACATAATTCTAAAACGATCTTCATGAATGCGATAAACATCGCCCTCCGGTTTAATCGCTAGCCAAAGACTATCTGGGGCGAGATAATCAACGCTTCTGATTATAGAGTGGGGTTCAGCATCAAACTGCAGAATTCTGGTATCTATTTCTACCACGCGTTGTTTGCACGAGAGGTACAATTTACCGTTAAATCCCCGGCGTATGCTACGCTGTACGACTTCACCAAGCAAAAAACCATTCTCGTCATCAAATTTTTTATAAATCAACTCTTTATTTTTATAAAATCGATGAAGGTCGAAAATAATGAGCCCATCAAGTGAGCCAATCAGAAGGGTATTGTTGTCGAGCAAATATAAATCGGTAACTACCATATTTAAATCGGGAAAATTGAGCAATACCAGTGAATCTCCTGAAAGGTAAGAAAGACCCTTTTCACCTCCTACCCAAATTGTATTCACTGCATCAGATACCACTGCAAATTGAGCTTTCAAATCGTTATTAATGTGTTGGTAGTACCCATCCTGAAAATGAAAAAGGCCAACACTACTAGTTATATACCAGCCTCCGTTATTGTCGGGTTCCAGATCGGTGGCACCATATGCGCCCCAGCCAAGTGTGTGTTTTGTAAAATTGCCAATATCGTCTTCTATTATTAGCCCATTTCGTCCAATATAGGCCAATTCCGTTTGGCTTGGATTTGGTTTTATTGCCAATAGCCTTTTGCTGGCAACCTGTTTGTACTCAAAATTGTTGCCATTTTTTCTAAGCAGCATATTGCCAGAGGTCCATGTAGGTCTGTTATGCGGGTCATACTCAGCACCAAAAGTAAAATCTGAAAGCAAATGATTTCTATAAATCTCGGTCGCCTTACCTAAATCGGGATCGAATTGGTACAAAATACCTGGGCCGGTGGATGTGAGCCACCAGGTACTGTCTGCTGTATTCTGTAAAATGGAACTTATATCGCCAACAAAACCAACTTTATCATTCTCAAAATGAATGATCCCTTCAGAAATGACCTTAATGAGGCCATTTTCGGTGGCCAGAAGAAGCACCGAATCTTTTGTATAGCAAGCGTCCCAAATATTCTCGGCATATATATTCTCTATCAACAAGCGCTTTTGAGTTCCTGATATCAGATTGAATATTTGCAAAACATGTTTCGAAAAATCTTTGATATAAATCGATTTTTGAAAAGCATTATAAACGAATGGTCTCTTGGGACACAGATATTGGAGAGAACTGTTTTTGGTAAAAAGATAGACTCCGGAAGAATCGGTAAGAATTATTTTTTGCTCATCTACAGGCACAAAATCATGTATTTCAGACATATTCAATAGTACATTTACACTACTATCAGAGTTTACCAACTGTATTTTCCCCCGTTTTTTGATATATGTATATATGGTAGAATCGTAAACATGAAAGAAATCATTTTCATGAAGCAATGCCAATCGGGTATACTCTTTACGACCAAAAGCAAAAAGTACCCTACCTTCTAGTATGTTGCGCTCAATAAAAATATAATTATGACTATTGATGCCCAAATATTTCTCAATTGCATTATCCATGCCATGAGGATAATCTATGAATGTGTCTATGGCCACTTGGGCAAATCCTTCAGAATAAAAGAGCCAGATGTTGCCATCGTTCCCGGTTATCATATTCTTGATAAAAAACTTATCGCTGAATTTCCTGATATTAATATTGTCTATATACTTTCCATCGAATGTAGAAACCCCATTGGCAGAGGCAACCCATAGAACCCCCTCTTTGTTGGTCAATATATTTATCAACTGATTTCCAGCCAAACCATCGGCAGTTGTATATCTTTTGGTATGTAAATACTGTGGATATGCAAAAAATGAGGTAAGAATAAACAGAGATGCTAATACATATTTCATATCAACGCCCACAAAAATAAAACACTTCCCAAAGAGTAACCTACTCCGTGGGAAGTGCCTAAATTAGAAATTATTTCTCTGGAAAAAAACTATTGCAAGAAGCTATAGCTGAAACCAAAAGATAATACCCAAGCAGTTTTATCTCCTACACTTGTATATGGTAGCATTGTACTGCCGCTGAAGTATCCAAATTCACGTTCCATGTAAAAAGTATTGAGAAAACCAAGTTCGAGCGCAAATGCATCGTTAAACTGGTATGCACCACCCAAACCTACAGTGTGTGTAAGCATGCTATAGCTCATGTCTGAATGATAAACACTTTTAGGACCAGAATATGTAAACAGGTAACCGGCAGAAAGTTTAAGTTGATCATTGATACCATATTCCAAACCAGTAGCAACTTCATATGAGTTTTCATCAAGTACTTTGTCGTTTTTCACGTTTTTCTCACCAAAAAGAGTTTTACCATAGCTTACACTCTTGTCGAAATAATAATGTGTACCGAATTGTACGCTCAGGTTGTCCATAGCTTTGTATGCAGCACCAAAACTGAAGAAAGCTGGGATGTCTGAGTTCGATTTTTCACCATCGGGGAACATATTTTGTGCATCTTTGGCAGTTTCGTTGGTAACTTCCATTTCTGATGCCATTTCATATTTCATAGCCAGGTTCAATTTGTCTTCGAGCAAGCTCACATTCACACTAAAGATTGGGGTAAATGTAGTGCCTGTTTGTTTAGAATCAACTTCCTGATCGGCAGTAGCTCCGGCATAGTAAGCCATCTGAGCTGAATTAGTTGCAAAAACAGGAGCAGCTGTAGTAAGAACCCCTTGGCTCATGGCAACTGTTGCACCACCAATTTGAGCTGCTGTAAGACCAGCGGCTCCAAGCAATTGCTGAATACCCGCAACTTGAGTAGCAGTTAAAAAACCTGCACCTTGAGCTTGTGCAAGGGTAAGTCCGCCACCACCACCGGAAACCAATGCACCCAGACTGGTTGCAGTTGAAGCCATTTGTGTAGAAACACCTGTAAGGAATGTAGAAGCATCGGTGAAAAATTTGGGGGCAGAAACCAATTTTGTTCCATTATAATCTGCGCCAAATGCAGGATAATTAGGATTGATCATGATATTTTTGATGCTGCCTTCGTAAGCGTTGGAAGCAGTAACGTACCTACCGCCTAAGGCTACAGAAACCATATCATTGATGGCATACGCTACGTTGGCCTGATAGCCAAAATAGGTAGAAGTACCATTGAAAGCAATTTCTGAGCTATATTTACTTGTAGGTATGCCCTGAGCAGTAAGCTGAGCAGGTATGCCAGCAATAGGAGCTTCAAAAGAAGGTAAACCATTAGGAAACTCAGCACCGCCGCCGCCACCTACTACTATAAAACCTGCTGATACTGCAAATTTTCCAGTTTTATATACAGCAAAAAAAGTAGGAAGTACTGGCACAAAAGTAGTACCCTCAAACTTTGGATTGTTGAACGCAGCATAATTGCTGGTTACTGTACGAGTCTGTCCGATGGTTTGGGTATTCAATTGTAAATGAAAACCATCTGCCAGTTTGGTAGTACCCGCAGGATTGAAAAATACTGCATCTACGCTAGTAGAAGCGTCTCTGGCCAACATACGTATCCATGCTGCACTCTGGTTGGTATTGTGAACCATACCACCGGCTAGTGCTCCCGTAGTAAATACTGCTAATGCAAGCAGACTGAATAAAATTCTCTTCATAAATTGAGTGTTTAGTTTTAATAATACTTAACCCGAATTTGGTAGGCTAAATATATGTACTGTTTTATATAATTACAACAAATTTTATGTTTTTGAGCATGCATTGTAAAATATATTTTATTTAACACTGACTGATAAGCAATTATTTACATAAATCAATACGTTTTAGAATTTTCGTTTAAAAAATTCGATTAATCAAAATATTAATAATTCTTCTTAAATTTCGAGCGCTGCAACAGTACATGGTCATTCTATTCATTGTACCGATTCGTTTGCTCGTTTTGCGACCAATTGTTTACGCGTCTCTTAGTCTTTTTTCCTGAAATATAATATTTTTGCAGTCTTACTCTAAAAATGAATAAACTCAATGCCCAATTTTACCTGTATTATTGCTTCTACCCTATCTTATATATTATGAAAAGTAAAATTTCAGCATGGATTCATGCTTTCAGACTGCGCACCCTGCCATTATCTTTATCTAGCATCATTTTGGCCAGCTTCATAGCCAGGGCAAACCATGCATTTTACTGGTCGATAGCGATATTGGCCGCGCTTACCACACTTTTTTTACAAATCCTTTCCAATTTGGCCAACGACTATGGCGATTTTTCGCATGGTACCGATAACGAAAACCGAATTGGACCTACCCGAGCATTACAAGGAGGTATGCTTACCAAAATGGAAATGAAAACCATGATCATTGTTTTCATAACGCTCTCTCTCGTGTTTGGTATCTGGCTCATATATGCCGGATTGGGTTCAATTTTATCGCCCGGTTTTCTGGCATTCTTTCTGTTGGGAGTGTCATCCATAGCCGCCGCCATCAAATATACTGTAGGCAACAACCCATATGGCTACAGAGCACTGGGCGATATATATGTACTGCTATTTTTTGGTCTTATCGGCGTACTGGGCACTTATTTTCTACATAGCCATACTTTCGAACCTACACTTATTCTGCCTGCCATATCGGTTGGCCTTTTCAGTGCAGGGGTTCTGAATCTGAATAATATGCGCGACAGGGAAAGTGACATTTTGGTCAATAAAATAACGCTTGCAGTAAAATTGGGCCCCGAAGGTGCCAAGAAATACCATATGAGCATGATTGTGGTAGGCTTTGCCTCAGCTGCCATATATACCCTGTTGCATTATACTTCGCCTTGGCAGTTTGCGTATTTTATAAGCCTGCCGTTTTTTATAAAACACCTGCTTGTGGTGCACAGAAACCAGGTGCCGCGTGATTTGGATCCTCAACTTAAAACCCTTGCGTTGAATACATTCTTTTTCTCAATCCTTTTCGGAATCAGCTCATTGCTATAACAATAAACCTTATGCTCAAGGCTGTATACCATAAATATCTGCTCAATTTTAAAACTCCCGGGGGAACATCGCGTGGGGTAATGAATACAAAGAAAACATACTTTGTGGAAGTATGGGATACAGAGAATCCGATGGTAAAAGGCTGGGGCGAGGCAGCCCTGTTCGAAGGACTGAGCTGCGACGATGTGCCCGATTACGAGCAAGTGCTTGGTGCGTTTTGCAATAAAATATCAGAACCATCTACCCTTTCGGACCCAACTCTCAAGAATTTCCCATCGATACGCTTTGCATTGGAAACGGCACTTTCCGACCTCAACAACGGAGGAAAACACATCATATATCCATCTGCATTTACCCAGGGCACGGCCGGTATAAAAATAAATGGCCTTATTTGGATGGGAAATACAGGGAAAATGATGCTACAAATAGAGGAAAAATTGAAAGCTGGTTTCGAATGCCTGAAACTTAAAATAAGTGAAATAAATTTCAGTGAAGAATATAAACTCATTAGCCTCATTCGCAGCACATATGCCTCTCAAGTACTCGAAATACGAGTAGATGCAAATGGTGCTTTCTCTGCGGAAAATGCCATGCAACGGCTAGAACTCCTGGCCAAGCAAGACATACATTCTATAGAACAGCCCATCAGGCAAGGACAATGGCTAGAAATGTCGGACCTGTGCCTTAATACACCGCTGCCTATAGCATTGGATGAGGAACTCATTGGATTAAATGACAAAAACTTGCGCAATGAAATGCTCGAAATCATTCGTCCACAATACATCATACTAAAACCGGCACTCATAGGCGGATTTAGTGGCTCAGAAGAGTGGATTGAACTGGCTTCGCACCTGGATATCGGCTGGTGGATAACTTCGGCACTGGAATCGAACATAGGACTAAATGCCATAGCCCAGTATACTTTCACAAAAAACAACCCGATGCCGCAAGGCCTGGGTACCGGCCAGGTGTTTACCAATAATATACCTTCACCACTCGCACTCAACGGGCAAAATTTATATTACTCAACCAACAATTGGGAACTGGATTGTATAAAAGGCAGATTATGAATGCTTTTGCACCTATTGAAATAATACATGCCGGACAGGTTTGTAACCTTGAAAAGGAGATAGAAAAACTGGAAGAGATAACATGGCTTAACGAAATCATGCAATTTCTTCGGGAATGGAATTCCGGACTAGAAAAATTCGAATTACAAACTTCAGGTTCAACAGGTACGCCAAAAAAAATTGAAGTCAGCCGTTACCAAATGTTGGTTTCGGCAGGTGCCACCCTCAAGACATTCGACTTAAAACCCAAGGATAAAGCCCTCTTAGTGCTTCCTGCCAAATATATTGCGGGAAAAATGATGCTGGTGCGCGCACTTGCGGGCAAACTGAACTTGTACGCCATTCCACCATCTCTGCAAATACATAACATACCCGAGGGTGCTTATGACTTTATAGCCCTCACCCCCGCACAAATATTGCTTATGCTTAGCCATCATTTCAGATTTGAACAGTTCAAGAAAATATTGGTGGGTGGTGCACCTGTGTCGGAGGCACTCCTCAATGAAATGAAACAGATAAACGCTGATATACGCATTTCGTTCGGAATGACCGAAACCCTCTCGCACTTTGCGCTTGCGCGTATATCACCACAAACTCACAGATTGATATACGAAACGCTTCCCGGGGTAACGATATCGACAGACAACAACAAGGCACTGATTGTTAACTACCCGGAAATGGGTATACACCAGATGGATACCAACGACAGAATCGAATACATTTCCACAACATCATTCTACTGGCTTGGGCGCAAAGACTGGGTAATAAACAGCGGTGGTGTAAAAATTTCACCAGAACAAATTGAAAGCAAAATAGGTCATCTGATAGTCGGTGATTTTTTTGTAGCAAGTATGCACGATGCTATTTTTGGTGAAATTCCAATACTCATAATCGACAAACATGCTCAAGTAAATGATATGTTGTTATTTGAAATTGAAAAAATACTTTCGCGCATTGAGGTGCCTAAAAAAATAATATATACTGACCACTTCGTAAAAACTCTAAATGAAAAAATAGATAGGATCTCAACCCTGAAATCCTTGAAAAAATAAGATTTTTTGCCCCATAGTTGCTTTTTTTTCAGGCAGAATGTAGCCTTTTACTAAAAATTCTTATATATTTCATTATTATACACTTAAAATTTGGATATATATATAATTATTCCCAATTTTAATCTTGTATTCAGAAAACCAAACGATGTTTGCAACATGCACTCTGATAGTTTTCTGAATATAGAACTGAATTATTTCTTTCATTTTTACAAAAGCATGCCAAACAACAACATACGAGAAATATTAGCCCACAGGGTACTGGTATTGGATGGTGCAATGGGTACCATGATACAGCGTTACAAATTAAAAGAAGAGGATTATAGAGGCCAAGAATTTGCCAACCATACCGTAAATGTAAAAGGCAACAACGATTTGCTATGTCTTACTCAGCCCCTTATAATAGCTGAAATACACAAGCAATACCTGGATGCAGGTGCCGATATCATAGAAACCAATACTTTCAATGCTACATCAGTATCGCAGGCAGACTATCATTTGCAGCATCTGGCATACCGCCTGAATAAAGATGCTGCTGCCATAGCAAAAAAACTTGCAACGGAATACACCCTACAAAACCCGGATAAACCCAGATTTGTAGCAGGCGCGCTAGGCCCTACCAACAAAACAGCCTCCATGTCGCCCGATGTAAATAACCCGGGTTTCAGGGCCATCCATTTCGACGAATTGCGCGCAGCATACGCCGAACAGATAAATGGCCTATTGGATGGTGGCGCAGATATTTTGCTGGTGGAAACCATATTCGATACACTCAACGCCAAAGCGGCGCTTTTTGCCATAGATGAAATATTGGCCCAACGAAATTTGCCAGATTTTCCGATTATGGTTTCTGGTACCATAACCGACAAAAGCGGTCGCACCCTTTCCGGGCAAACCCTGGAAGCTTTCATGCACTCAGTTTCGCATTTCAATCTGCTTAGTATAGGCCTCAATTGTGCATTTGGTGCCACAGACCTTCGTCCATATATAGAAGAACTTTCGACAAAAGCACCATTTTATATAAGCGCATACCCCAATGCAGGGCTGCCCAACGAGTTGGGACAATACGACGAGAGTCCAAAAGATATGGCTGTTCATATTCATGACTATCTCGAAAATAAATTTGTAAATATTGTAGGTGGATGCTGTGGTACCACGCCCGATCATATTCGTGCATTTGGCCAATTGGTAAACTCCCAGCACGTACACCAAATACCTCATATACATAGCGATACCTGTATTACAGGACTGGAAGCCCTGCATATAACCAAAGAAAATAATTTTATAAATATAGGTGAAAGAACCAATGTATCGGGCAGCAGGAAATTTGCCCGTCTCATACGTGAAAAAAAATATGAAGAAGCGCTGAGCATAGCCCGCGAGCAAGTAGAAGGCGGTGCACAGGTAATAGATGTGTGTATGGACGATGCCATGCTCGACGCTGAGCAAGAAATGGTTAGCTTTCTGAATTACCTCATCTCAGACCCTGAAATTGCCAAGCAACCCATCATGATAGATTCCTCTAAGTGGAATGTGATAGAAGCCGGACTCAAATGCCTGCAAGGCAAAGCCATTGTCAACTCTATCAGTCTGAAAGAAGGCGAAGAATCATTTGTACGGCAAGCTACCCTACTCAAAAGATACGGTGCTGCCGTGGTGGTAATGGCGTTCGATGAACAAGGGCAAGCTACCCTGCTCGAGAGAAGAATTGAAATAATAAAACGTGCCTACCATATTCTCACCCAAAAAGTAGGCTTCAAGCCCGAAGATATCATTTTCGACCCAAATATACTTACTATAGGAACAGGAATTGAAGAACATGCTACTTATGCCATTGACTTCATAGAAACAGTAAAATGGGTAAAAGAAAATTTGCCTAAAACCAAAGTTAGCGGTGGCATTAGCAATTTGTCGTTCTCATTCAGAGGAAACGATTATTTGCGCGAAGCCATACATGCATCATTCCTTTATCATGCCATACACGCAGGGCTTGATATGGGTATTGTAAATGCAGGTGGCATGCCGGTTTATACCGATATTCCTGCCGATTTGCTGGAGCTTATTGAAGATCTTATATTCAACCGGAAGCCCGATGCAACCGAACGACTGCTCGTATATACCGAAAACATGAAGCAAGGCAGCGAGAAAGTTGTAAAAGTGGAAGAATGGCGAAATTTTGGCCCGGAAGATCGCCTGAGCCATGCCTTGGTGAAAGGAATAACCGAATACCTTGAAACCGACCTGGAAGAAGCTCGAGTCAATTATACCCAGTCATTGGAGCTGATAGAGGGGCCGCTTATGAAAGGCATGAATATAGTAGGCGACTTATTTGCTGATGGTAAAATGTTTTTGCCACAGGTAGTAAAAAGCGCCCGTGTGATGAAAAAAGCTGTAGCTTACCTCTTGCCATACATAGAAGCTGAGCGCAAACATGGAACCGAAATGCAAGCAGCCGGAAAAGTATTGCTGGCCACCGTAAAAGGCGATGTGCATGATATAGGTAAAAATATTGTAGGGGTTGTGTTGGGTTGCAACAACTACGAAATTATAGACCTTGGGGTGATGGTACCTACCGAAAAAATCCTGGACGAAGCCCGAAAGCATAATGTTGATATCATTGGATTGAGCGGACTCATCACGCCATCGCTCGACGAAATGGTGCATGTAGCCGCCGAGATGCAGCGCCAGAAGATGAATATTCCGCTACTCATTGGTGGAGCTACCACTTCAAAATTGCACACAGCCGTAAAAATAGAACCAAATTACAGAAACGGTGTAATACATGTATCAGACGCTTCACGCAGTGTGGCTGTGACCAGAAACCTTCTCAACAAAGAAGAAAAATCCAATTATCTCACGCAGGTGAAAACCGACTATGAGAAAATACGCACCATGTACGCATTGCGCAAGCAAACAAAATTTGTAACACTTGATGAAGCGCGCAAAAAGCGGATACCGATAGACTGGAGCGCACCGCAAACTTATACACCTACTTTTACAGGTATTAAAGTTTTTGACAATTACCCTATTGCTGAATTGCGCGATTATATTGACTGGACTTTCTTCTTTTTCTCTTGGGACATCACCGGAAAATTCCCGAAAATATTTGAACACCCTGAAAAAGGCGAGCAAGCCAGACAATTGTACGACGATGCACAAAAAATGCTCGACCAAATGATAGCACAAAAAATGGTAACCGGGCAAGCTGTAATAGCCATACACCCAGCCAATGCTGTAGGCGACGACATTGAGCTATACGAAGATACCGATAGAAAAACGGTAGTTGCAACCTTCCACAACCTCAGACAGCAAGAAGAAAAGCAAGCCGATAGCGATTATGATTATTTTCTCTCGCTTGCCGATTTTGTAGCCCCGAAAGAAACAGGTATTACCGATTATTTGGGAAGCTTTGTGGTGTCTATAGGAGAAGGAGCAGAAAATTGGGTGAAAAAATTTGAAGCGGATCATGACGATTACTCCGCCATCATGCTCAAAGTACTTTCAGACAGGCTGGCCGAAGCATTTGCCGAGCGCATGCACGAACGTATGCGAAAGGAATTTTGGGCATATGTACCCGCCGAAAAAATGAGCAACGAACAACTCATAGCTGTAAACTATCAGGGCATAAGGCCTGCATTTGGCTACCCTGCCTGCCCCGAACATTCCGAAAAGCAAACCCTTTTCAATTTGCTCAATGCAACAGAACTGATCGGCACTGTTCTCACCGAGAATTTTGTTATGCAGCCCGCTTCATCGGTTAGTGGTATATATTTCGCTCATCCACAATCCAGATACTTCAATATAGGGAAACTTGATAGAGACCAAGTAGCCGACTACGCAGCGAGATTGGGTGTAAGTATTCCGCAAGCAGAAAAATTGCTAAACCCGAATTTAGGATACAACGCATGAGAAAACCAATAATTTTGTAGTGATGAAAAGGCTGAATGAATTGGCTTTACAAAAAATTGCCCTGCTCAATAATATTCCCTTTGCAGCGTATCGCTTGCCATGGAGAACCGAGGTACACCATGTATTTTCATACTCTATGCCGCGCCCATATTATTCGTTTAAAGACATTGAACATCTTTCCGGATTTGTAATGCATCCATTTCAAGTATCCGCGGAGTTTCCCATTTATCTGTTTTCCCCAGACAAAGTGATAACCAGCAACAATCTTACACCCGAAATACTGGAAGAACTCCGAAGTAAGAAATTGCCTTTTCAGCCTGAAAAACCATTGCAAAACGCTACTTTGCAGAAAGAATACTATAAACAATTCAAACTCGCCGGAAATTTATTTGAGTCTAAAACATTGGAAAAAATTGTACTCTCAAGGGTAATTTATCTCAAAAAGGCTAACGCCAAGATGGCTTCCAATATTTTTCATAAATTATATCTTACTTACCCCTCGTCATTTTTGTTTATGGTTAATTTACCTGGCCATGGCATCTGGATTGGAGCTTCGCCCGAAATGCTTCTCAACATGTCAAATGCATGGTTTCAAACTGTATCTTTGGCAGGCACCAAGCCTTTTAAAGGGTTAGAAATGCCACAATGGGGAGCCAAAGAAATAAGCGAACAGGCTATTGTTACCAACTTCATCAAACACAACTTAGAAGATTCCGGAATCATGAATATTGAGATAGTAGGCCCCGAAACAGTAAGGGCTGCCAACCTCTGGCATTTGCAAACTATTTTCAGATTTCCTGCCAACAACGTACATATACATACCACCGACCTCATAAACAGATTACATCCAACACCAGCAGTGAGTGGCTTCCCGAAAGAAGAAGCTACCTACGAAATATTGAAAATTGAACAGCACAAACGAGAATACTACACCGGATTTCTAGGCACTTGGAATATGAACCAGCAACATCATTTGTTCGTAAATCTGCGTTCCATGCGTATAAATGCGCAGGGGGCCAACTTGTTTGTAGGGGGTGGCATTACACCAGATTCTGACATGCATGACGAATGGGAGGAAACAGAAAACAAATCAAAAACAATGCTTTCTGTAATAGAACAGAACAATTAAAGAGTTCATCTTTTACCACTATTTAATCTTTCCTTTGTCATTATCTGACATTTTATACTTATGAAAAACTATTCTAATACAAAAAAGATCCGGATTCTTGTGTGAATCCGGATCAGCCTTTTTTACATCATATATCTGATAATGAATTGGAAACAAAAAAAGTGTGTAGTGTGAATCTTGAAACTTCAACTGGGGCTCGCCAAAGACACCTGTAAAACACAAGAAAACACAACTACACACCAAACTTGTGTGTGCATATTGTTTTTTTGGCGAAATTTTTGTTGAAGTTTCCTACTTAATACTCAAAGCAGGAAAGATTATCGCTACAAAAATAATAATTTTTCTATAATACCACATCCTAATAATAAATTTTTGAAAAAAAATATAATTTCCTCTGCTTAACACTATATGACAGTATTAAAATGCTGTATATCTTTAACGGGGAAATTGTTTAACAGAATTCTTAATTTTATGTTAAATATTTCCACAATGCTCTATTTGGCTGATTTTTTGATTTTAATTTATAAAGGGTTCTTACTTGATTAAGAAATTTAAAATAGTTTTCATAATTGTTGCTTTGTTAATATTTGGCTATTATGAGGTTGCAGCGCAACATTCACAATCGGAGAGTAAACTAAAAGCTGCTCTTTTGTACAAAATCCCCAAATACATAACATGGCCCAATATTACTTTTCCAAATCAAACGGATACCTTTAATATTGTAATATTTGGTGAGACAGACATATACAGCCATGTTCGGGCCAATTTTGCTCATCCACTGCACACCTATTGCTTTGCAAATGTTACACAAATAAGCCGGCTAAGTGCTTTGCCCCAAAACCCACACCTTGTTTTTGTATCTGACTCAGAGCATGATATGCTCTCAAAAATAATTAAATTGTATACAGGGAAACCAGTTTTGATAATGTCAGACCATGAAGAAAGTGAATGTTCATCAGCACACATCAACCTGTATTTTAACAAAGATGGCTACCTTCATTTTTCTATAAACCGCACGTCTATGAATACCAGCCATTTGCTACCAGACATAAAACTCTTGAGTCTTGCAAAAATAATATACTGACATTGAACTGAATAAAAGCATTCAAGTATTTTAAAAAACTCTGACCAAGCATGAAACCTGGCCAGTGCCTTTCAAAAATTGTATGTAAATATTACCGAATTATCAACTTAATCCATCTTCAGCGTTGCTCACTGAAGCCGACGACATGAGTTTTATGCTTCGTGCAATAGACTCGCCTTTATCATTTACTGCTATTGAAAATTCGACATTGTCACCTTCGCGTATATCGTTAAAATCGACATCAATGAGCTCACTATAATGAAAGAACAGATTGTTGGGTGGGTATTTTATAAAGCCAAAACCGTTTTTAACACTCAATATAGTGCTGAGCTGCGGCTCGGCTATTATTTCAGGATTTACCGGACGCGGCGCAGGCTTTCGATTTTCATTCTGAACAAACAGGTTGTTTATAAGCATGTCATTCTTATTCAGCCGGTTTTCAATGAGTTCATGCATGGCAAGCGGGTAGCTGGCCACTTCAAGCAATTCTTGCGAAGTACGAGTTACCATACGGCCGCCGTCGTCGTCGGTAAAATCGAAATCCCAACTGAGCAACATCACACGCGTGCCCATAGAGTTGAGTTTGCGAATAAGCGGCACGTAATCGCCATCAGCAGCCACTAGAGCTATTACATTGAAATGTTTATACATATTGAGTTCGAGCGTTTCTAATGCAAGCCACACATCAATGCCCTTTTCCTGTCTAGTACCCGAAAACCTGCGCAATGGCAAATAATGTGTAGTAACCCCTACCGACATAAGTATGTCTTCGAATACTCTTTCATAGTAAAGTTGATTTGGCTTCTGACTAGCCTCAGCAGCACTCTGGCGACCGCGAAAATAATGTGCATCTACTATCTGGCACAAGCTTACATCTTTGCTTTCGAGCTGCGCAACTTTATACCGGATGAAATCGTGCAGCCCAGATAGGCTGATTCTGGTTTTTCTATTGTGAAAATAATTGTAATAATTGCTTACATGTAAAAAATAATTTCCGTCATAGAATATTCCTATCGTTGTTTGTTTTCCATCTCTATTTGATGTCATAATTTCTTTTTTGGTATTTGTTATTTTCTTTTTTTATATTGAATGAGAACTATTTTTCAATATCAACTTTTTGCGAATGTAATAAAAAAGTAATAATCTTTGTAACCAACTGAAATAATTGTATGCGCAATATTATACTTAACGAACTGACTGAATCAAGATTAGTGCTGGATAATTTCCTTAACAACTCTGATGAGATAAAAAATATAGAAACTGCAGCCCAAATGATGTCGGACGCCATTGTAGCCAATCACAAAATCATTTCGTGTGGCAATGGTGGTTCAATGAGCGATGCCATGCATTTTGCAGAAGAACTTACCGGCAGATACCGTCAAAACAGGAAGGCTATTCCTGCTATTTCTATTTCAGACCCTACTCATTTGTCTTGCACTGCAAACGATTATGGTTACGACTTTGTTTTTTCTCGATACATAGAAGCCCTTGGGCAGGAAGGAGATGTACTGCTTGCCATAAGTACAAGCGGCAACTCTGCCAATGTGCTACAAGCAGCACATGCTGCACGCTCAAAAGGGATGAAAGTAGTAGCACTTACCGGGAAAAATGGTGGGAAGCTGGCCGAACTGGCCGATTGTGAAATTCGGGTGGCTCATTCCGGTTTTGCGGATCGCATACAGGAAGTGCATATAAAAGTGATACACATACTTATAAGATTGATAGAAGAAACTGTGTGCTAAAAATGGAACTCAATAATCCGATGCATGATATTATTAACATTATAGAAAACCCCGTTTTCAGGTTTGCTATCAGGGTACAAAGCTTTATCCATTTTTACTCCGCCAATCAACAAAACTCGCAGCAATTGCAGGGTCTACAGCAGAAAATTGAGCATCTAAATATCATGCAGAAAAAGGGCGCGGGGTTAAGCAATCCCAACATCCTGAAAAACGAGTTGAGCAGTATATACGAAACCATTGATGCTAAACGCGAAAAACTTGTAAGTATATTTAGCACTAATGAAATCATGCAAGAGCGAAATAAATTGATCATAGAATCGATGCACTTACAAAGCCTGGTGAAAGAAAATTTGATTAAACTTCAGAAACAATAATATGCTTGTAAAAACTTTCGGTAGCGCCGTGTACGGCATACATGCACAAACAATAACCATTGAAGTATCTGTAACTACCGGCATAGCCTTTTTTATGGTTGGCCTACCCGATAATGCTGTGAAAGAAAGTCAGCAACGCATAGAATCTGCATTTAAGCAACATGGCTACAAATGGCCCGGCAAAAAGGTGGTAATAAACATGGCACCTGCCGACTTGCGCAAAGAAGGCTCCGCCTACGACTTGCCTTTGGCCATAGGCATATTATGCGGAAGCGAGCAGATAAACGGCAGTGAAATAGACAAGTACATCATCATGGGTGAATTATCGCTCGATGGCGGTGTACAATCTATAAAAGGTGCGCTGCCCATAGCACTGCAAGCCAAAGCCGAAGGTTACAAAGGGGTGATACTGCCTGCGGTAAATGCCAAAGAAGCGGCTGTAGTAGAAGGACTTGAAGTGTATGGGGTGAATAATATACTTGAGGTGATTCGTTTTTTCAATGGAGATGCAGACCTTACGCCTGTAGTGGTAGACATAGAGCGCGAATTTTACGAAAACATTTCACGCATAGAGCAAGACTTTTCAGATGTGCGTGGCCAAGACAATGTGAAGCGCGCTTTGGAAATAGCTGCTGCAGGAGGACATAATATCATCATGATAGGCCCACCTGGGGCCGGCAAAACAATGCTGGCAAGGCGGATTCCCGGCATCTTGCCTCCTCTTACCCTCGACGAAGCACTCGAAACCACCAAAATACACTCGGTGGCAGGAAAAATAGGCCGACAAACCGCCCTCATGACTTCGAGGCCATTCAGATCGCCTCATCATACCATATCTGATGTAGCCCTTGTGGGTGGTGGCAGCAATCCGCAACCCGGCGAAATATCGCTTGCTCACAATGGGGTGTTGTTTCTGGATGAGCTTCCTGAATTTAAAAGAACTGTACTGGAAGTGATGCGCCAACCGCTCGAAGACAGGCTCATAACCATTAGCCGCGCCAGACTTTCGGTAGAATATCCGGCAAGTTTTATGCTGGTTGCCAGCATGAACCCCTGTCCGTGCGGGTATTTCAATCATCCCGAAAAAGATTGCCAGTGCAACGTCACCGCGCGCCAAAGATACATGAACAAAATTTC
>JFJP01005418.1_pt1 | contig 85709 bp, 81 predicted proteins | sample 431651 | NCBI WGS metagenome assembly JFJP01 (sample SAMN02602958, study PRJNA72255) | Microbial mat metagenome, whole genome shotgun sequencing project. | biome: fresh water; feature: sink hole; material: water; isolation source: purple microbial (photo- and chemosynthetic) mats found in...
CAAACCGTGGCCCAAGGCATTGAAGCCCTGCGGCACAACCACTCTCCCATGCAAAACGTGGTGCTGGCCGACACCGCCGGTGCCGTGGCCTACAAGGCTGCAGGCAAAGTACCTGTGCGCAGCCCGTTGAACGACATCCGTGGCGTGGCCCCCGCGCCTGGATGGGACGCACGCTACGACTGGCAAGGCTGGCTGCCCTACGAAGACACACCGCAGTCCATAGGAGCCGGACCCAACGGTTGGCTGGCCACGGCCAACCAGCGCATCCACGCAGCCGACTATCCACACTTCCTCACGCAGGATTGGGCCGCGCCCTACCGCCAGCAGCGCATCGAAACCCTGTTGAATGGCACGCCCCGCCATACGCCCGACAGCATGCAGGCTTTGCAGGCCGACCAGCTCTCCCTGGCCACGCGGCAACTGCTGCCCGTGCTGAAGGCCACCCCATCCAACCACCCGTTGGCGGCAGCCGCGCAGGAAGCGTTGAAGGGCTTTGACGGTGTGATGCGTGCCGACCAGGCCGCCCCGTTGATCTTCACCGCCTGGGTGGACACCTTCACCCGCCAGGTGATCGGTGGGCGGCTGGGTCAGGAGCGCTTTGCCCCGCTTTACGGCAAACGGCAGTTCCGCAACGCGGTGGACGACATCCTGGCGCGAAATGACAAGGCCTGGTGCGGCGAGGGCGGCTGCACCGCCGCTTCTACCCGAGCGTTGGACGAAGCGCTGACCACCCTGGCCCAGCGCCACGGCCCCCAAGTGGAAGGCTGGCGCTGGGGTGCAGCTCACCCGGCGGTGTCGCGCCACAACCCCTTCAGCAAGGTGAAATCTCTGGCGGGCCTATTTGAGGTGCGCGTGCCCACTGGTGGCGACCCGTTCACCGTGAACGACCCCGCCGAGCCCTACGCCAACCGCCACGCCGCTTCACTGCGCGCCGTATACGACCTAGCGAACCTGGACAACAGCCGCTTCATCTACCAAACTGGCCAAAGCGGCAACGTGTGGTCACCCCGCTACCGGGACATGGCCAAGGAATGGGCGGCGGTGAGCTACCGTCCGCTGCAACTCACTCCCGCCAAGTGGGTCAGCACACTCCGAGTGGTACCTTGAAAGCAGGCCTGTTGGGTCATGGCGCGAGCAGCGCGGCAGTGAGTTCGGGGCGGAACTGGCCTGTGGCCGGGTCGTAGATGCCAAACCCGGATGCGATTTCCCAATACATCCATGGGATTTGCTGGGCGTTGGCAAAAATTCGCACCGTGCGCATATACGCCACCCGGGACGTGGTATCGGCCAACGAATACGCACCGAATTCACCCAGGAAGATGGGGTAGCCCGTCACGTTGGACCAGGCTTTGGCCTGTGTGATGCCGTTTTCTATCTGCGCTGTTTGCTCTGCAGTGCAACATGTCACGCCAACGGGTGGGGTGGGGGTGACCCACGTGGCACCCTGGTGGGTGAAATTGAAGGGTTCGTAATGGTGAAACGTGGCCAACAGGTTGCGGTCATTCGGCAACGCCAATGCGCCCAAAGACGCCGTGCCTCCGTAGCCAGCCGGGCTGATGACCACCAGTCGCTGCGGATTGGAGATGCGCACCGTTTGCAGCGTCGTGGCAAGCAGGGTATTCCAGGCGGGGGCCGTGAGCCGCCCGTGCGGTTCGTTGTACAGCTCGAACAACAAGCGTTCGCTTTTTGAGGCAAAACGGGTGGCAATCTGTGACCACAGCCCGACAAATCGCGGGTCCAGATCCGACGGGTTCACCACAAACTCTCCGGGATCCAGCGCATCACCATCCAACTGCCGGTGATGGTGCATGTTCAGCACCACCCTGAAGCCCTGCGCCAGCAGGGCATCCACCACACCTTCGACCCGGGTCATGAACACGGGGTCAATGGCATAGGGATAAACAGCCTCCGCATGGTTGCTCCAGCGAACGGGCAGCCGAACCGTGCGAAAACCGGCCTGCCAGGCCGCAGTGATGTAAGTCGGCTCGACCCGAAGACCCCAGTCACCCTCCTGTGGGGCTTCCAGCATGTTCCCGAAATTGATGCCAGGCCCCATGGCGCTCGCGGTTTGCCAGGCCAGAGCCGATGCGCCAGTGGTGGCGGGCGGTGCTTGCGCGGAGGGTGGCGAGGGGGTGGCTGATGTGGAGTCCGCCGGGGAGTCGCTGCCGCCGCCGCAGGCGCTCAGCCCCAGCACAGCGGCCAAGGTCACAGTGGCCGCGAATGCACGCAGGTGTGTGTCGAACAGTTTCATTCGACCATGTTAATCCGAGCGCATTTCGCGGTGGCATTACTTTGACATCGGATCGGGGCTTCACTCGCCCACCGCCCCCAGCCGCCACAGTGAAGTGACTTCTGCGGCCCTCGCCGCGTGCAGGGCATCGGCTGAACGGGTTGCCTTGGGGTGGGTGGGGCGGACGTCCAAGCGACCGAGGACTGCCAAGCCCGAACTGGCAAACCAGTCCATCAGTTCCGCGCGCGTTCTCAGTCCCAAGTGTTCGGCAAGGTCTGACAGGATGAGCCAACCTTCACCCTGAGGTGCCAGGTGAGTGGCCAGCCCAGCCAGAAAGCCCCTGAGCATGCGGCTGCCTTCGTCATAGACCGCCTGCTCGATGGGGGAACTGGCCCTTGCGGGCAGCCACGGTGGGTTGCACACCACCAGGGCAGCGCGACCCGGCGGGAACAAATCGGTTTGCAGCAGGCTGACCTGCCTGTCCACCCCCAACTGGCTCAGGTTGGCATGGGCACAGTCCAGGGCGCGGGGCGACAGGTCGGTGCCCACCACGTGCGCCACACCACGGCGCGCCAAGACCGCAGACAGCACACCCGACCCCACGCCCAGGTCAAACGCCACGCCGTCCGGCTGCAACGCAGCCGAGGGGATGGGTGCTTGCGAGACCAGGTCCACGTATTCACCTCGCACAGGCGAAAAAACACCATAGTGAGGGTGGATTCGGTTGTGCGGCGGTGCTCCCAGGGCTGGCACTTCAACGCCCACACGGCGCCATTCGTCTGCGCTGCTGAGCCCCAGCAACTCGCGCAGCGATGTCACGCTGGGCAGGGTGTCTGTGGTGGGTGGACCCCAGGCGTGCTCACAGGCTTGCCTCATGTCGGGCGCGCGCCGCAGCGCCATTCCGTAGTCTGCGCCGATTGGCATCAGCAACATGCCCAGCACCCGCGCGCGCTGCGCCTGGGACTGGCGGTGCAGGTGGAAGGCTTCGGCGGTGCCCGGTGCAGCTTGGTGCCCGGCGACTTTGGATGACCGTTTTTGCGCTGTGGTGGGGTGTCGCAGCGCCGCGCCATGGCCTGCAGAAGCTGTCGGGCATTCTGAAAGTCGCCCACCCACAACAGTCCTTTGCCCGCACATGCGTGTTGGTAGGCCACGTCAGCAGTGGTGGTGTCGTCAGCCAACACCACTTGTGCCGGCGGCCTTGATTGCCGCTCCGAGCGCCAGACCGCTTGTTTGGGCAAGCCGTCTTGTACCCAATGGACGTAGGCAGTGGCTGATGCATCCGGCGTGCCGTTGGGGGAATGGACGGGCATGGGTCGCAGCCAAGTTTGTGAATGGGCTCCCCTTTTAACAGAGCCCATCCGAGTGCGAACGGCGGTTCACCAGCTTTCGATGGTGTATGCCAGAAAGGTCACCAGCCCCAAGGCAAGGACAAACCAAATGGCCTGGCCTGCGGACTTACGCTCGTCCTTGATTTGTTCCGGCTCCGTCTCGTAGTCGTTGGCGGTGACTCCGTAAACTTCGTCGTGCTCGGGGTTGCCGTAGTGCTTTTTGAAGAATCCCTGATGGGGTTCAGGTTCAGTCAAGCGCCTTGCATCGGGCAAGTCGGGTGTGTGATTGAGCGGGTTCATGCCATGGACTCCAGATGACAGCGAGAGTGCTGCCCCATTCTGGGCAGGGCACTGCAGGTGTCTGTGCGGCACAGCACGCGGCTTGCCAACAACAGCTCACTTCACCGGGTTCAGCGTTGAGCCACCCACAACCACAGAACTGCACCGCACAGGGCAAGTCCGGAGGCGAGGCACCACAGAACGGGCCCAACGGAGGTTGCATCGCCATGGGCTTGGCTTGGGACCCCCTGCTTTGGAAGCACATTGACCGCCCGCTTTTTGCCTTGTGCAGTGGTTTCCACCTGGAACAGCACCTGCTGGTTCAGCGCCGGGCTTCCCCTCAGGGATTTGAAAGCCTTGATGTGAACAAATACATGGTCACCGCCTTCGGCGGGCTGGATGAACCCGAAGCCACGGTCATCTTGCCAATGGGTCAGGGTCCCTTCAATTTGCATCATGTTCACTGCTGCGGGTCAAGAAAGTTGTCTGAACGGAGGGGGTCACGAGGAACACGATGAAACTTGTACAAAGGACTGGGTGGGAATGTAGTCAGAGGTGGCCCCTTGCGCCATCCACCAGTTGGGGGAGGGCGCAACACCCTGATTGATCCAGCGCAAGGTCGGGCGTGATGCCGCCACTTGAAACGACCCAGACTGGCCTCACGTCTGTGGCAATCGAATACCCACAGGAGTTTTCCCCATGCGAGCAGACAAACTCACCACCAAATTCCAGGAAGCCTTGGCCGACGCGCAGTCGCTGGCCAATGTGTCAGACAACGCCTACATGGAGCCCCAGCACTTGCTGGTGGCCATGCTGCGGCAGGATGACGGCCCCAAGTCTCTGCTGCAGCGCGCAGGCGTCAATGTGGCGGGGCTGTTGAAGGCGGCTGAAGACAGCCTTCAACGACTGCCCCAGGTGCAAGGCGGAGAGCAGGTACAGCCCAGCCGCGACCTGCTGGCCCTGCTGCAAGCCACCGAAAAAGAAGCCGCCAAACGGGGTGACGCCTTCATTGCCAGTGAACTGTTTTTGCTGGCCGTGTGCGATGCCAAGGGCGACGCCGGGCGCATTGCGAAAGAGAGCGGCTTGACGCGCAAGAGCCTGGAAGCTGCCATCAACGCCGTGCGCGGCGGCCAAAGCATGGACAGCCCCGAGGCAGAAGGCCAGCGCGAAGCACTCAAAAAGTATTGCACCGACCTGACCGAGCGCGCCCGCCAAGGCAAGTTGGACCCGGTGATTGGCCGTGACGACGAAATCCGCCGGGCCATCCAGGTGCTGCAACGCCGCACCAAAAACAACCCCGTGCTGATTGGCGAACCCGGTGTGGGCAAAACCGCCATCGTCGAAGGGCTGGCCCAACGCATCGTGGCGGGCGAGGTGCCCGAATCGCTCAAAGGCAAACGCGTCCTTTCGCTGGACATGGCTGCGCTGCTGGCCGGTGCCAAGTTCCGTGGCGAGTTCGAAGAGCGGCTGAAGAATGTGCTGAACGAGCTGGCCAAGGAAGAGGGCCAGGTCATCGTTTTCATTGACGAGCTGCACACCATGGTGGGCGCGGGCAAGGCCGAAGGCGCCATGGATGCGGGCAACATGCTCAAACCCGCGCTTGCCCGTGGCGAGCTGCATTGCGTGGGTGCCACCACGCTGGACGAGTACCGCAAATACATTGAAAAAGACGCTGCGCTGGAGCGACGCTTCCAAAAAATTCTGGTGGGCGAGCCCACAGTGGAAGCCACCATTGCCATCTTGCGCGGCCTGAAAGAACGCTACGAAGTGCACCACGGCGTGGACATCACCGACCCCGCCATCGTGGCAGCTGCCAACCTGAGCCACCGCTACATCACCGACCGCTTTTTGCCCGACAAGGCCATTGACCTGATCGACGAAGCGGCGTCCAAAATCAAGATCGAGCTGGACTCCAAGCCCGAGGTGATGGACAAACTCGACCGCCGCCTGATTCAGCTACAAATCGAGCGCGAAGCCGTCAAACGCGAAAAAGACGAGGCTTCGCAGAAGCGTCTGGAACTGATCGACGAAGAAATTGACCGCCTGCAGCTCGAAATTGCCGACTTGGATGAGGTGTGGAAACGCGAGAAAGCGCAGGCTCAGGGCAGTGCCCAGGTGAAGGAAGACATCGACAAGCTGCGCTTCCAGATCGAAGAACTCACCCGAAAAGGCGACCTGGCCAAGGTGGCCGAGTTGCAATACGGCAAGCTTCCTGAGCTGGAAAAACAGCTGAAAGAAGCCCAGGCCAAAGAGGCCGGCAGCGGTGGCGGCAAAGGCAACCAGCTCTTGCGCACCCAGGTGGGCGCGGAAGAAATTGCCGAGGTGGTCAGCCGCGCCACCGGCATCCCTGTGGCCAAGATGATGCAGGGTGAAAAAGACAAGCTGCTGCAAATGGAAACCAAGTTGCACGAGCGCGTGGTCGGCCAGAACGAGGCCATCGAGGCTGTGGCCAACGCCATCCGCCGCTCACGCTCAGGCCTCTCTGACCCCAACCGACCCACGGGCAGTTTCCTGTTCCTGGGCCCCACCGGCGTGGGCAAAACCGAGCTGTGCAAGGCGCTGGCAGGCTTTCTGTTTGACAGCGAGGAACACCTGATCCGCATCGACATGAGCGAGTTCATGGAAAAGCATTCCGTGGCCCGCCTCATTGGTGCGCCCCCCGGTTATGTGGGCTACGACGAAGGCGGCTACCTGACCGAAGCCGTGCGCCGCAAGCCCTACAGCGTGCTTTTGCTGGATGAGGTCGAAAAGGCCCATCCCGACGTGTTCAACGTGTTGCTGCAGGTGCTGGATGACGGCCGCCTGACCGATGGCCAGGGGCGCACGGTGGACTTCAAAAACACCGTCATTGTCATGACCAGCAACATCGGCAGCCAGCTGATTCAGGCCATGGTCGGCATGCCTTATGACGACCTGAAAGACGCGGTGTGGGGTGAGCTGAAAAACCACTTCCGCCCCGAGTTTTTGAACCGCATTGACGAAACCGTGGTGTTCCACGCGCTTGATGCCGCGCACATTGCCAGCATTGCGGGCATTCAGCTCAAGGGCTTGCAGGCACGCCTGCACGGCATGGATTTGCGGCTGGATGTGTCACCCGCTGCGCTGGACGAGCTGGCCAAAGTTGGCTTTGACCCGCTGTTTGGTGCCAGGCCGTTGAAACGCGCCATTCAGCAGCGCATTGAAAACCCGCTGTCCAAGCTTCTGCTGGAAGGGCATTACCCGCCCAAGTCGGTCATTGGGGTGAGTGTGGATCCGGTACACGCGCCCGGCGTGTTCGAGTTTGCGCCTGCGGTGCCCATGGCCTGACCCCCACAACGCGGCATCACTGTCAAAGCACCCGGGGTCTCACGCCTTCGGGGGCTTTGTTTTGTGGGGCCAAAGGTGCAGGGCGGTTTTCAGGACCGCTACCACCGCCAGAGGCACGAGCAATGCTGTTGCGGTTGACCACTCTGGGAACAATGCCATGCTGACCGTCACGCCCATCAGGTACAGCAGCGTGAAGAACATGGCATGCAGGGAATCAGAACTCGTTCTTGATGGACGTCAGGCCCAAGGCATCCCAATCCAACATGCCGCCACGGTAGTAGTAAATTTTGTCGGCAGGGAAGCCTTCACGCGTCATGGCACGGATGGCGATGGGGCTCTGAGGGCAGGTAGGGCCATTGCAGAAGGCGTAAACCTTTTTGGCTGCAGAGCAGTTCCAAGTGTTGGCTGACTTGGTGCAGCCCACTTCTGACAGACGGTCCACCATCTCGGTGTAGGGAATGCTCAACGAGCCAGGAATGGTGCCCTTGACGCGGTCGTTGGTGTCGCGCATGTCAATCACCAGTGCATTGCGGTCGCTGAGGGCGGCAATGATTTCAGTCTCGCCAATGGGGTGCACACCGGGCACTGGCACCAGGGGCTGGATGGTGCCGCCGTTCTTGCCACATGCAGTCATGGTGCGGGTGATTTCCACGGGGCCTTTGGCGGTTTGCACCACGACCACCTTCTGGTTTTCAAAAATGGTCAGCGACGTGCCGACTGCAATGGTGGCGGCCTGACTGAAGGCGAAGCTGCTGGCGCACAGGCCCAAGGCCAAGGCAAGAATGCGTTTCATAGGGGTGACTCCTGATAGTTATTGAGAGCATAAGAATATACTGATTTAACTTATTGCCACCTGACGCCGCAGGTGGCTGCGACCCCACGAACCTGCGGCGCAATTCCCCACTTCTTCACCACTGGAGTACCAGCCGACATGAAAGCCTTTCAAGACCACTACCCCGAAAACTTGAGCCACTGCTACGGTTGTGGCTCCAACAACGAACACGGGCATCGCATCAAGACGTTCTGGGACGGCGACGAAACCGTCACCCGCTTCACGCCTGAGCCCTATCACACCGCAGTGCCAGGTTATACCTATGGTGGGTTGCTGGCCTCCCTCATCGACTGCCATGGCACCGGCACGGCAGCCGCCGCGATGTACCGAGCCGAGGGCCGCGAGATGGACACCCTGCCGGCATTCCGCTTCGTGACCGGCTCGCTCCATGTAGACTTTCTGAAGCCCACGCCCATTGGGGGGACGCTGGACATCCGGGGCCGGGTGAAGGAAATCAAGGGCCGCAAGGTGGTGGTGGAAGCCACGGTGTATGCCAACGCGGTCGCCACCGCGCGCGGCGAGGTGGTGGCCATCCAGATGCCTGACAACTTCGGGGCCTCAAGCGGAGCGGTCTGACCCACCCCCGGTGACGGGGCCTTGGCCCCAACCGTTTTTTTAAGTGCATGCAGGCCAGGGCTTTGGAGCCCCCGCTCTACCTCAAAAGTGCGCTTGGGCCTACCATGCGGGGCATGAACGCCCCACACCCCGCCGCCTTTCTGCAGCCCACTGAAGCCGCCACCGACGCGGCCCACCTGGACACACTGTTTGCCGCCCAGCACCGCGCCAGCCGCGCCATGGTCGATGTGCCACTGGCCTGGCGGCTGGAGCGCTTGGAGCGGCTGCACAAACTGATTGACACCCACGGCCTCGCGCTGGCCGATGCCGTGCAGGCCGACTTTGGGGTGCGCAGCCGCCAGCTGACCGACGTGGCCGACTACTTTGTGCTGCTGGCCACCATTGGCCAGCTCAAAGGGCAGTGCGCTCGATGGATGAAGCCGCAGCGTGTGTCCACTCCCATTTACCTGCAGCCCGCCAGCGCGTACATCCAGCGTCAGCCGCTGGGCGTGGTCGGCATCATTGGCCCGTGGAACTATCCGCTGCAACTCACCTTGGGGCCACTGGCCACCGCCCTGGCGGCGGGCAACCGCGCCATGATCAAGCCCAGTGAACTCACCCCACGCAGTTCGGCCCTGCTGGCTGAACTGTTGCACAGCACCTTCAGTGCCGACGAGGTGGTGGTGGTTCAGGGCGGGCCAGACGTGGCGCATGCCTTCGCCAGCCTGCCGTTTGACCACCTCATGTTCACCGGCTCCACCGCCGTGGGGTGCAAGGTGGCCGAAGCTGCGGCTCGCAACCTCACCCCCACCACGTTGGAACTGGGCGGAAAGAGCCCGTGCATCATCGATGCGTCGTGCAGCGCCGCCGACATGGCCGGTGTGGCCCTGAAGATTGCGCACGGCAAGCTGATCAATGCCGGGCAAACCTGCATTGCACCCGACTACGTGCTGTTGCCCGAAGGGCGCGAAGCGGAGTTTGAACAGGCCTTTGCCCGGGCGGTGGGCCAGTTGTTCCCCGCTGATGGAGGGGGTAAAGACTACGCCTCCATACTCACAGCGCGTCACCTCGCTCGGCTTCGTGACTTGTTAGAAGAGGCGCAAGCGGCGGGTGCGCGGGTGGTGGAGCTGAACTCGCCGTCTGCAGCCCACCCCCGCCAGATGGCGCCAGTGCTGGTGTACAACGCACCAGCACACACTCGCTTGATGACGGAAGAGATTTTTGGCCCCATCCTGCCCGTGTTGACCTACCGAATGCTGGCTGACGCCGTCAGCCACATCAACGCCAGGCCTCGGCCGTTGGCGTTGTATTGGTTCGGCACCGATTCAGCGGCACGCGATCAGGTGCTGAACCAAACCGTGAGCGGCGGCGTCACCATCAACGACACCTTGCTGCACATTGCCCACCACAACCTGCCGTTTGGCGGCGTGGGCGAAAGCGGCTGGGGCTCGTACCACGGTGAGGCCGGGTTTTTACGCTTCACCCAGCAAAAACCGGTGCTGGTGCAATCACGTTGGGCGATAGGGCATTTGTTTTACCCCCCCTACGGAGCCCGCTTTCAGCAGATCATGGGCCTGCTCAAACGCTGGCTCTGAGAGCCTACTTCAGCCCAAACAGGCGTGCCCCGTTGTCCCACGCCACTTGTCGTGCCACGGCAGGTGGCAAATCACCGAGCCAAGCGCGGTAGTGCTGCATCAGGTCGTCGTAGTACAGCCAGCGCTGGTTGACCCAGGTGTCAGAGCCGATCATGAAGCGGGTGGGGTAGGCCTGCAGCAATTCCCGCCACTCCGGGCACAGTCGAACTTCAGCCTGCGGGCCTTCGCAGGTCAGGCCAGGCCTGTATGACAGTTCTCCCATCAACTGGGGGTAGCGGTCCAGCAGTGCTTTCACACGGGCCACTGGTGTGCCGCCGATGCCCGTGTGGGCCCAGATCAGCTTCACGTTGCGGCCACCAGACGGGGTATTCGCCATCAGGCCGTCAATCGCTGCGTCATCCACATGGGCAAGAACCACCAACCCGCGCGCATCGGCCAGGGCCATCAGCTTTTGCGCGACGTGGCCGGCAGCATTGGCGCTGTCATACAGGTGGAACTCGCCAATGCCCCGGTATCGGCCGCTGTCGGTGCCCCCGGCCAGTTCGGCAAGCACCATGTCGTAAATGCTGTCGTCTCTGAACCAGTTGTTGTAGTCCGCCCGGTTTCTGTAGAGCCTGACCAATGGCAACACAGTCACACCCGCTGCTTGGGTTTCGGTTACAGCACTGGCCAGCGTGCGGGTGCCGTCATTGGGTCGTGAATTGGCCACGACGGCTCTGACATCGTTTCGCTTCATGCGAGCCAGCACATCGGTCAGGGGGTGGGGCGTTTGGGCATCGTCGTTGTAGTGCAGGTGTGCGTCGAACAGTGGGCCTGTGTAGGCCGCACTTTGGGCGGCTGCAACGCATGAAATAGAGAGCAACAAAGCAATCATCCATGAGCGGTGGATGCCATTTTTATTCATAAAGCTGCTTTCGGTGCAAGTCGGGTGTTGTGTGTGTTCTATGTTGGCACCTCTTGGAAACCCTGGCGACAGGTCGGTCAACACGGCGGACATCACCCACGTAACATCCGGTCAATGAGCGCCTCTACCCATATCGCAGACACCCATCAGCCTGACGCCGTACCCCTCAAGCAAGACGCTGCCGTCATTGGCTTGGTGGGCCTGGCGCATGCCACATCCCACTTTTCCCATTTGCTGCTGGCGCCCTTGTTCCCTGTGTTCATGAAGGACTTCGGCCTGAGTTATTCCGACGTGGGCCTGTTGATGACCATTTTTTTCGTTGTGTCGGGTTCTGGGCAGGCCCTGGCCGGGTTTGTGGTGGACCGTGTGGGTGCACGTCCGGTGCTGTTTGGGGCCATCAGCCTGTTTCTGGTGGCGTCGCTGGTGGCGTCCATGGCCACCAGCTACTGGGGCCTGATGGCGGTGGCTTTACTGGCCGGGCTGGGCAACGCGCCGTTTCACCCGGCTGACTTCACCATCTTGAATCAGCGGGTGTCGGCACCGCGCCTGGGTCATGCGTTCAGCGCCCATGGCCTGACCGGCAACCTGGGGTGGGCGCTGGCGCCTGTGTTTCTGGTGGGCATCACGTCGCTGGCCGACTGGCGCACCGCGTACCACGCCGCTGCTGTGTTGTACGTCGGCGTGCTGGCTTTGCTGTTCTGGCAGCGCGACAAACTGCGCACCGAGGTGGTGGTGCGCCAAGCGGACGCGCCCAAGGGCTCTGACCTGGCGTTTTTGAAGCTGCCCGTGGTGTGGTGGTGCTTTGCATTTTTCTTTTTGTCCACCATGACATTGGCTGTGGTGCAGAGTTTCGGGCCCTCCATACTGAGAGCTGCGCACGGGGCCAGCTTGGAGCTGGCCACCCTGACCATTACTTCCTACATGTTGTGCGGCGCGCTCGGCATGCTGGTGGGCGGTTTTGTGGCGGCGCAAACCATCCAGTCTGACCGCGTGGTGGCATGGGCCATGGGCGCGGGCGCTGTGCTGCTGCTGGTGTGTGCCACGGGTTGGCTGGGTGCCATGGGCACCATGGCCGGTCTGGCTGCCACAGGTTTTGCCGTGGGCGTGGGCGGCCCCAGCCGCGACATGATGATCAAAAAAGCCACCCCCAAAGGCGCCACCGGCCGGGTCTACGGCACCGTGTATTCGGGGTTGGACCTGGGCTTTGCCGTCTCGCCTTTGATTTTCGGGGCGCTGATGGACAAAGGCTACTACGGCACCACGCTGGCTGGTGCCGCTGTGTTCCTGATGCTGGCTGTGGTGGCAGCGGTGGCAGTGGGCAAACGCACCGTGGCGCGGTGACAGCGCTTCAGCCCGCTGCCGGTAGGTGCGACAGCGGCAGCTCCGTGGTCGATTTCACGCACTGCAGCACGATGTTGGAGCGAATGCTGGCCACGCCTTTCATCCGTGTCAGGTGCTTGAGCACTGAGTCTGACAACGCGGCCAGGTCGGCGGCAAATATCTTCAGGATGTAGTCAGACTCGCCGGTCACGGCAAAACACTCCACAGGATGTCGCGTTCGAAACTGTCTCCCTCGTCCCCACCGTGGCGCGTCAGCGTGACATAGCTGATGGCCCGTACGCCCAGACCCAGGCGGGTCGGATCCAACAGGGCCACATGGGCTTTGATCAAGCCCGCGTTTTCCAGCCGCTGAATGCGGCGGCTGACTTGCGATGCCGACAGGTGTATGGATTCGCCCAGCGTCTGGTGGGTGGCGTGTGCATTGGCTTGCAATGCGGCCAACAGGCTGATGTCGTAGCGGTCAAGCAAAAATGCGTCTTGGTTTGGCTTGTTCATGCATGAAGTGTGCACGGACAGTGGGGTTTTGTGCGGAGGTTGCACACACATTGCATGGGGTTGTGTCCAGAATTCAGTCCCTGTTCACGCCCCTAGCCAACACCAGGAGACAACCATGGCCGATTTGTTTGAAAACCCCATGGGCCTGTGCGGCTTTGAGTTTGTCGAATTCGCCTCGCCTACCGCCAACCTGCTGGAGCCGCTGTTCGAGCAGATGGGCTTTACCCTGGTTGCCAAACACCGCAGCAAAAACGTGGTGCTGTACCGCCAGGGCGGCATCAATTTCATCGTCAACCGCGAGCCGCGCAGCGTGGCGGGCTACTTTGCCGCCGAGCACGGCCCCAGCGCCTGTGGCCTGGCGTTCAGGGTGCGCGATGCCCACAAGGCCTACGCCCGCGCGCTGGAGCAAGGCGCACAACCCATTGACATTCCCACCGGCCCCATGGAGCTGCGCCTGCCCGCCATCAAAGGCATTGGCGGTGCACCGCTGTACCTGATTGACCGGTTTGAAGACGGCAAAAGCATTTACGACATCGACTTTGACTTCATCGAGGGCGTGGACCGCCACCCCGTGGGCCACGGCTTCAAAACCATCGACCACATGACGCACAACGTCTACAAGGGCCGCATGGCGTTCTGGGGCGCGTTTTACGAGCGCATCTTCAACTTCCGAGAAATCCGCTATTTCGACATCAAGGGCGAGTACACCGGACTCACCAGCCGTGCCATGACCGCGCCGGATGGCCTGATCCGCATCCCGCTGAACGAAGAGCGTGGTGGCAACGGCGGGCAAATTGAAGAGTTTCTGATGCAGTTCAACGGTGAGGGCATTCAGCACATTGCCTTGTCGTGCGACAACCTGATCGACGCCGTTGACAAGCTGCAAATGGCGGGCATTCCCCTCATGACCGCGCCCAACGATGTGTATTACGACATGCTGTCCGAACGCCTGCCTGGCCATGGGGAACCCGTGCCCGAGTTGCAAGCGCGCGGCATTTTGCTCGACGGCAGCACCGCCAACGGCCAACCGCGCCTGTTGCTTCAAATTTTCAGCCAGACGCTGCTGGGCCCGGTGTTTTTCGAGTTCATCCAGCGCAAGGCCGACGAAGGTTTTGGCGAGGGCAACTTCAAAGCGCTGTTCGAGTCGATGGAGCGCGACCAGTTGCGCCGGGGTGCCATCGAAGGCGTGCCTGCCACATCCACAGCCACAACCACAGCAGAGGCGGCATGAACCCCGCACCCCAGCGGCTGGACGCCGCCACCGCTACCGCCCGCTTGGTCCACATGCCAGGCTGGGTGTTGGCGGCTGACGGCCTGTCCATGTCGCGCCCATATGTGTTTGCCGACTTTCGGGTGGCCTTTGGCTTCATGACGCAGGTGGCCCTGGCCGCTGAAAAGGCCGACCACCACCCCGAGTGGTTCAACGTTTACAACCGGGTGGACATTCGCCTGACCACCCACGACGCGGGTGGCTTGTCCGAGCGCGACTTTTCTCTGGCCGCTGTGGCCGATGCCGTTGCCAAGCAGATGGTGGGGCAGGGCACATGACTGCCAGCCATTCGGGTGCGCTGCATGGATTGGCCGCCGGACACGCAGCCCGTCCGCCCAGCGCCGACTGGACCATTCCACAGGGCTGGAGCAGTTACACCGCCGCCGAACACGCCGTCTGGCAAACCCTGTTCGAGCGACAGACGGCGCTGTTGCCCGGACGGGCCTGCGACGAGTTTGTGGCCGGCATGCGCGACCTGCCCATACGCACTGACCGCATCCCGCACTTTGGCGAGCTGAACGAGGTGCTCAAACCCCGCACCGGCTGGGAGATCGTGGCCGTGCCCGGCCTGGTGCCCGACGACGTGTTTTTTGACCACCTGGCCCACCGGCGCTTTCCGGCGGGGCAGTTCATCCGCCAAGCCCACCAGTTGGACTATCTGCAAGAACCCGATGTGTTTCACGACGTGTTTGGCCACGTTCCCATGCTGATGAACCCGGTCATGGCCGACTTCATCCAGGCCTACGGCGAGGGCGGCTTGCGCGCCCAGAAGCTGGGCACCTTGCCCCTGTTGGCCCGGGTGTATTGGTACACGGTGGAATTTGGCCTGGTGCAACAGGCCGACGGCCTGCGCATTTACGGCGCGGGCATTGCCTCGTCGCACACAGAAAGCGTGTTTTGCCTGGACGATTCGTCTCCCCACCGCGTGGCGTTCGACCTGGTGCGGGTGATGCGCACGCACTATCGCATCGACGACTTCCAAGAAATCTATTTCGTGCTCGACCGATTGGACGACCTGCTGGAGTTGGCCCGCGTGGACTTTGAACCGCTGTACCGCCAGGTGGCTGATGTGAACGCCAGCCAGCCCGAGTTGCAGCCGGCCGACTTGGCCCCTGCCGACCGCGTGCTGCACACCGGGACGGGGGCGTATGCCGCCAGTCAGCGGCAGACTCCGCACTGCTTGTGATTACTTGATTTTTGTAGCTAACTGATCATGTCAGATAAGCAGTAAGTGGCTAATTTGTTTCTGATTATTCATGGGGTCCTTGCTTCTCTGTTGGCTCTGCTCTCAGTCTTTCCTGTGTCTGGGTTGCGCCAAACGGACCAGTTTCTTCACGCTCCATGCGCCAAAATGCGCGCATGACTTCCCACGCCTACAACCCCGCTCCTGACTGTGCGCAACTCGCCGGCCACCTGCTGGTCGAGTGCCTGATTGCCCAGGGTGTGACCCACGCCTTCGGCGTTCCCGGTGAGAGCTACCTGGCCGTGCTGGACGGTTTCCACCGCCATGTCGACCGCATCCGTTTCATCCACACCCGCCAAGAGGGCGGTGCAGCCTTCATGGCCGAAGCGCACGGCAAGCTGACCGGGCGACCCGGGGTGTGCTTCGTCACCCGTGGCCCCGGTGCCACCAACGCCAGCATTGGCGTGCACACCGCGTTTCAAGATTCCACGCCCATGGTGCTGTTGGTGGGAGATGTGGCCAGTGACTGTCGTGACCGCGAAGCTTTTCAGGAGGTGGACTTTTTCAGCTTCTTTGGCCCTCTGGCCAAGCGGGTGGAGCGCATTGACGATGCCCGCCGCATCCCCTTTGCCACCGCCCTGAACGGCCGTCCCGGTCCCGTGGTGCTGGTGCTGCCTGAAGACATGCTGACCCACACCGTGGACTCCCGCCCGCTGCCCCGCGTAGAAGCCGTGCAGGCCTGGAGCGACCCCGGTGCCCTGCGCGACCTGCGCCAACTGCTGTTGGAGGCGCAGCGCCCGCTGGTGATTGCCGGTGGAGGAGGGTGGACACCGCAGGCCGCCCAGGCCCTGCAACGTTTTGCCGAAAACTGGCAACTGCCGGTGGCCAACGCCTTCCGGTTTCAGGACACGTTTGACAACCACCACCCGCTGTATGCCGGCGATGTGGGGCTGGGCATAAACCCCAAACTGGCCGCCCGCATCCGCGAGGCCGACCTGCTGCTGGTGCTGGGCGCACGCCTGGGCGAAGCCACCACGGGCAGCTACACGCTGATCGATGCGCCCCTGCCCAAACAAAAGCTGGTGCACGTTCACGCCAGCGCCGAAGAGCTGGGCCGCGTGTACCACCCCACACTGGCCATCTGCGCCACCATGAACGCGGCGGCCCGCAGCCTGGAGGTGCTGACCGCGCCGCCGCAGGTGGCTTGGGAACCTTGGGCCGCTGCTGCGCAGTCCGACTACCGCGCCAACATCGACCCTGCCAACGGCGGCGTGATGCTGCCCGGCCCCGTGGACATGCCCCGGGTGATGGACGTGGTGCGCCGCCTGCTGCCCGCCGACGCCGTGCTGACCAATGGTGCGGGCAACTTTGCCAGCTGGCTGCACCGCTTTCACCCTTACCACGGGCTGGCCAAGGGCCACAAAACACAACTGGCCCCCACCAATGGGGCCATGGGCTACGGCGTGCCCGCAGGCATTGGCGCGGCCATCGTCCAGCCGGGGCGCACGGTGTTCACCATCGCGGGCGATGGCGACTTCATGATGAACGGCCAGGAACTGGCCACGGCCGCGCAGTTCGGGGCCAAGACCATCATTTTGCTGGTGAACAACGGCACCTACGGCACCATCCGCATGCATCAGGAGCGCGAGTACCCGCAGCACGTCAGCGGCTCCACGCTGGTCAACCCCGACTTCTGTGCTTTGGCGCGGGCCTACGGTTTGGCGGCTGAGCGGGTCTCCACCACCGACGAATTTGAGCCAGCTTTTCAACGTGCGCTTGAAGCCCCGCAGGGGACGGTGATCGAGCTGATGCTCAGTGCCGACGTCATCACCACGCGCGGTACGTTGGCAGCCATTACTCGAAATGCTTTGAAAAATGTCGATAAATAAATAGCTTGAAGCGTATATCTGTCAATCGATAGAGGCCTAAAAAGCATAAAAAAAGGACCACGAAAATGGTCCTTTTTTGTATGAAAGGCTTGTACACGGCAAGCCCGTTGGCGCATTATTTCAGGTGCGTGCTGATCATCTTGGTCATTTCGAACATCGAAGCCTGGGCTTTGCCGAAAATTTCCTTCAGCTTTGCATCGGCGTTGATCATGCGCTTGTTGGCGGCATCTTGCAGCTTGTGCTTCTTGATGTATTCCCACACCTTCTTGGTCACTTCGGTGCGTGGCAGGGCATCTTTGCCAATGATGGCCGCCAGCTTGGCGCTTGGGGTCAGCGGCTTCATGAAGGCCGCATTGGGGGTGCGCTTGGCTGCTGCGGGTGCGGCGGCTTTTTTGGCCACCGGAGCTGCTTTTTTGGCGGCAGGTGCGGCAGCTGTTTTTGCTGCAGGCGCTGCAGCTTTTTTGGCCGCAGGTGCAGCTGCCTTCTTCAATGCAGGTGCAGCTGCCTTTTTGGCGGGAGCGGCAGCCGCAGGGGAAGCGGCTTTCTTAGCGGTAGCGGCGGCCTTGGTGGCGGGGGCCTTCTTTGCAGTTGCCATGGTGTTGTTTCCTCGTTGGACGTTGGTATTGAAACCAGTGAACAACGGCCTCGGGTGAAGGGCTTTTACACTGGCTGCAGGCATGCTAATGGAGTTGCCATGGGTTTCCAAGCGCGCAGGTGGGGTTAATCGTGTTTTTCCCCACCAGATTCAGACGTGTTTGTCTCTGAAAACAACACTCTTGCTGTCCACCGCCTCCTCACACCGAAAGAACCCGTGGGGGTACACCTGTTTTTTGTATGCTTTTGCCCGCGCGGCGCTGCGCTAAACCAGCGCTTTTTCAACCCAAAACTGAGGCGTCAATCCCCCATGCATACCCACCCCGCATTTGCCACCTGCGACCTGTGCGACACCCACAAACAAGACACCTCGGGCGTGTTCCGTGTGCTGTCCCCGGTATTTCGGGATTTCGGTGGGCTCAGCCGCTTTTGCGGTCCCGTGGTCACCGTCAAGTGTTTTGAAGACAACACCTCGGTCAAATCTGCTGTCGAAAGCGAGGGCAACAACCGCGTGTTGGTGGTGGACGGCGGCGCATCTTTGCGCCGCGCTTTGTTAGGCGGTAACTTGGGTGCGGCCGCTGCCCGCAATGGGTGGGCCGGGCTGGTCATCGATGGCTGTGTGCGCGACGTGGCAGAGCTGGCAGCGTGCACCACTGGCATTCGGGCGCTGGCCTCTGTGCCCCTACCCACTGACCGCAAGGCACCTGGACAAACCAACGTGCCCGTGTTGGTGCAAGGTGTCTGGATTCGTCCGGGCGACTGGCTGTATGCCGATGAAGACGGGGTGGTGGTGTCAGACCGCAACCTGCTGGCCTGAACCGAGCAGACGCGCGCTGCCTTGGCGCTTAGACCGAGGCAAGGCCTTTGTAGAGCATGTAGGCAGCCAGCAGGTACAGCACAAACGCAAACACCCGTTTGAGCTGCTTGACCGGTAGTGCGTGTGCCGCGCGCACTCCCAACGGGGCCATGAGGACGCTGGCGCATGCAATCACGCCCAGTGCGGGCAGAAAGATGTAGCCCAAAGAGCCGTTGGGCACGCCTTGCACTGATTGTCCTGACACGATGTAACCCAAAGCGTTTGCCAATGCGATGGGGAAGCCCAATGCCGCGCTCGTGGCCACTGCGTTGTGCACAGCCACGTTGCACCAAGTCATGAACGGTACGCTGATGAAACCACCGCCAGCACCCACCAGACCCGACAGGAAACCGATCACCCCACCGGCCGCCAGTTGGCCGGTGGGGCCGGGCAAAGTACGGCTGGCTGCAGGCTTTTTATCCAGCAACATCTGGGTGGCTGAAAAGCCCACAAACGCCGCAAAAAACAATGCCAGCCAAGAGCCCTTGAGCAATGAAAAAACGCCCATGCTCGCCAACGCAGCACCCAGCACGATGCCGGGCGCAAGCAGTTTCACCACATCCCAGCGCACTGCACCGCGCTTGTGGTGGGCATGCACGCTGGAGATGGATGTAAACACGATGGTTGCCATCGACGTGGCAATGGCCATCTTCACCGCCAGATCCGGGGGCACACCTCGGCTCGACATGATGAGCGTGATGAACGGGACCATCAGCATGCCGCCGCCTATGCCCAGCAAGCCGGCCAGAAAACCGGTGCACAGGCCCAGCACCACGAGCTCGACGATCAACACAGGTTCAAGCGGCATGGCAGTGGAGGCAGGGACGAAGTGAGGGGAGGGGGTGTCTGCAGGGAGGCGCCAAGTCGCAGGCCTGAACCGGGGTTCAGGTGGGCGAGGTCAGACTGACTTCGGGTTCATCTGACGCGAGATGATCACACCAGACAGACGATGTTCCAAGCCCTGCTCAAGGAGCATTGGTTCAAGGACATAAAAACCCGGCGGTCCCTGCAGACGACTCCATTGTATGTCCACGGTTGGGACCCTTGCACGTCAAATCAGGCGGCTGTCATCCATCAGCGCCTGGTCCAGGCGTTGCAGCAATTGGCCCCATGCTGCGTCTGTGGTGTCCGTGGTCTGGCTCGCCAGAGATGCAGGTGTGGGGGATGGCTGGGACGCAGCCGCCAGAGCAGCTGTGGCGCGCTGCGCCTCAACCGCTTCCGACAATTCAAACGCCAGATTGAGCGAGGCCAGAACCGCTATGCGGTCGCGCGCTTTGACTTTGCCTGCGTCGCGGATTTTGCACATCGCGGCATCCACTCGGTGAACGGCGTTCATCAGCACGGACTCGCCGCCTTCTGGGCAACTCAGCAAATAGCGCTGCCCCATGATTTCGACTTCCAGTTGCTTCATGGTGCCGGTGCGTTGGGTGGGGTGGGGGCCGCTTCAGGCAGGCGGTCAAGCAAAGCGTCTATGCGCGCCCGCGCCGCTGACAGCCTGGAACGAAGCAGATCGCGCTCGCTGGACAGTGCTGCCAGTTGCGCCGTCAGCAGGTCATTCGTGCGCTGGAGTTCTGCGTGACGCAGCAACAGCCGGTCAACGCGGCTGGTGATTTGGGCGATGTCGTTTGGGTCTGGCATGGCCGCAAGATTGTAGGTCCGGCCTGGTCCGAGGCCACCACTACAATTGCACGCGTTGGTGCTCGCAGCGGTTTTCAGCCGCTGCAGTTCAACGGGAAGCTGGGGGAACAAGTCTTTCACAAGGGATGTTCTAACCAGCGCTGCCCCCGCAACGGTAAGTGGACGGACGGCCTGCACGCCCCGTGTGGCCGTCCCGCTTTCATACACCGCCACTGGGTGGGTGGTGCCGCAAGGCGCTGCCCCCTGGGAAGGCTATTGAAGGTTGTTCCATCAGCCCGGATACCGGCCAACACAGTGGCAAAGCCACGCATGCGCCTGCAACGCAGGAGTGTGCGGCTTTGCTGTCATGCCCAAGTGCCGGCGGGGAAGCCGGCAAGGGCTCCTTTGTTGTTTTCTGTGCCATGAACCCTTTGTTTTTGTCTGTGCCGCAGCGTCCACACAGCCGTCTTCGCCTGTCTGCTTTTTCTGTGGCGATTGCCGCTGCGCTGCCCGCAGCACACGCCCAAACCTCCCCCCAACTGCAAGCCGTGGTGGTCACTGCCACGCGCACCGAGCAACCCCTGACGGATGTGGTGTCCGATGTGAGCGTTCTGGACCGCACCGTGATCGAGCGCAGCGGTGCCGCCAGTCTCGCGGATGTGCTCAGCCGTTTGCCTGGTGTCGAATTGACCCGCAACGGCGGCGCATCAGCGGTCACCAGTATGTACGTTCGTGGCGCTGAAACTCGTCACACCATGCTGCTGATCGACGGTGTGCGCGTTGACTCCCAAAGCACCGGAGGCCCCACTTGGAGCACTGTTCCCCTGGAGCAGGTCGACCGCATTGAGGTACTTCGTGGGCCAGCCGCAGCCATTTACGGCTCGGATGCCATGGGTGGAGTGGTGCAGATTTTCACGCGCAAGGGATCCGGGCCTGCTCAGTCAAGCGTGGCGGTGGGTGTGGGGAGCCACGGCACGCGCAAACTCGATGCCAGCGTGGGTGGCTCACAGGGCCAAATGGACTACTCCCTGGCCATAGGCTCTGAGCGCAACACGGGGTTCAACTCCCAGCCAACCTCGAACCCCGACAAAGACGGTTACCGGCGCACATCGGGTTCAGCCCGTCTGGGTTGGCAATGGCACCCCGGCCACAAGCTGGAGGCCACCTGGCTCGGGAGCGACGCCAACACGCAGTACGACACTTTCGCGCTCACTCAGGACGACCGCGCGCTGCAAAGGCTGAGCACGCTGGGTATGAGTTGGTCAGCCCGCTGGAGCGACACCTACCGGACCCGCGTCACGGTCGCACGGGGCCAGGACCGGTATGAGAGCCAGCCATCCCCTTACCTGGCTGACACGCAATTGCGCTCCTACCTGTTGCACAACGAATGGAAACTGGGCAGCAACACCCTGACCGCTGGCCTGGAGCGCCGCGAGGATTTTTTGAGCAATGCCAACACCACTCCCACCCAAACACACCGGCGGCAAGACGCCCTGGCGCTGGGTTACGGCCTCAAGCATGGTCGGCACACCTTGCAAATGAACTTGCGTCGGGACGACGACAGTGAGTTTGGTGCGCACACCACGGGCAGCGCGGCCTACGCTTGGGCGCTCACGCCACAGTGGCGCCTGACTGCGTCGGCAGGCACCGCCTTCCGGGCCCCCACGCTGTTTCAGCGCTTCAGTATTTACGGCTTGCCCACGCTCAAGCCTGAAAGCTCGACCAACGTGGAGGTGGGCGCCAAGTTTGCGGCGGGCCCGCAGTCCTTTTCGGTGGTGGCTTACCGCAACCGTGTGACCGACCTGATCAACTACGTCTCGGGCCCCGGCGCTTGCGTCAACGGTGTGGGCTCTTTTGCAGGTTGTTTTGGCAACACGGGGCGCGCCCACTACACAGGTGTCACGCTGGCGGGTGGTACGCGTCTGGACCGTGTGGCGCTGACCGCCTCGCTCGACCTGCAAAACCCCACCGACGCCACCACCGGCAAACTGCTGGCCCGTCGCGCCAAACGCTTGGGCAAACTGGGGGCAGAGACCACCGTCGACGGGTGGAACTTGGCCGCCGACTGGCTGATCAGTGGCCAGCGCTTCAACGACGCGGCCAACACTCAGCGCCTTGGCGGGTATGGCCTGTTCAACCTGGCGGCCACCAAAGACCTGGCCCAGGGCTGGACGGTGCTGGCCCGCATAGACAACCTTGCAAACCGTGACTACCAGACCGTGACCGGTTACGCGACCGCCGGGCGAAGCCTGTACCTGGGCCTGAAGTGGACCGGGCGCTGACCCCATGAACGCCAGCCTGGGCCCGCAGCGCATCGTCTGCCTCACCGAAGAAACCACCGAGTGGCTCTACCTGCTGGGGCAGGAAGCGCGCATCGTGGGCATCAGCGGCTACACCGTTCGACCCCGCCGCGCACGTGAGGAGAAGCCCAAGGTCAGCGCGTTTCTGAACGCCAAGATCGACAAAATCCTGGCATTGCAGCCTGACTGCGTGTTTGGTTTTTCAGATTTGCAGGCCGACATCGCGGCCCAACTCATCCGTGCGGGGGTGCAGGTCACGGTGTTCAACCAGCGCAGCGTGAGCGAGATTTTTTCCATGCTGTATCAGTTGGCCGCCATGGTGGGCTGCGCTGACGAAGGCTTGCGCCGCATCCAAGAAATGCAGGCCGGTTTGGATGCCATCCGCGCTCAGTCCGCTGCACGCAAAGCGGCGGGCAAGCGCCGACCGCGGGTGTTTTTTGAAGAATGGGACGAGCCCCACATCAGTGCCATCCGCTGGGTATCCGAGCTGGTGGGTATTGCCGGCGGTGACGACTGTTTTCCCGAACTGGCCAACCAAGCCATGGGCAAGGACCGCATCATTGCCAGCGGTGAGGAGATCGTGCGGCGCAACCCCGAGATTGTCATCGGCTCGTGGTGCGGTAAGAAGTTTCGGGCCGAGAAGGTGGCGACCCGACCCGGCTGGCAAGACGTGGCCGCCGTGCGCAACGGGCAACTGTTAGAGATCAAGTCGCCCGACATCCTCCAGCCCGGCCCCGCTGCACTGACCGACGGTGTGGCGCAGCTGGCCAGCATCATTGGGCGTTGGAGCGAACAACATGGCTGAAGTTAGCGTGGCTCACTTTTTGCGACTGTTCGCTTGGGCCATGTTATGCATCGGATCTGCAGGGCTGCAAGCGGCTGAACTTTCGGTGACCGACGACCGGGGCCGCACCGTCACCCTGGCGGCACCACCGCAGCGTGTGGTGAGTTTGCTGCCGTCGCTCAGTGAAACTGTGTGCGAGCTGGGCCAGTGTCACCGCCTGGTGGGGGTGGACCGTTATTCCAATTTCCCGGCTGCGCTGCAAAAGCTGCCGCAAATGGGCGGTGGGCTTGACCCGAACATCGAGGCCGTGGTGGCCGCCCGGCCTGACCTGGTGTTGATCGCAACGTCCGCCCGCGCCGCCGAGCGGCTGGAAGCGCTGGGCCTGAAGGTGGTGGTGCTGGAGCCCAAAAACCACGAGGATGTGCAACGTGTGCTGCGCCGGGTGGCCCAGGCCCTTGGCCTGTCGCTGGCCGAAGCCGACCGAGTGTGGCAGCACATTGACGCAGCGGCGGCGGCGGCGGCGCAATCGCTTCCAGCGAGCGCGAAAGGCGCGCGGGTGTATTTCGAAGTGAACCGCGCACCCTATGGCGCTGGGGCAACGTCGTTCATTGGTGAAACACTTGCCCGGCTGGGCGTGCAGAACATTCTGGGGCCTGAGTTGGGGCCGTTTCCCAAAATCAACCCCGAGTTGGTGGTGCGCGCCAACCCCGATGTGATCATGGTGGGTGAGCGCCACGCCACGGGCATGACCGATCGCCCTGGCTGGAAGGGCATGCGTGCCGTGCGCGACAACCGCATCTGTGTGTTCGGCCTGGACGAATCTGACGTGCTGGTGCGCGCAGGCCCCCGCATGGCCGAAGCGGCACGGCTGATGGCCCGCTGCCTGACCGACAAGGTGGCTCCCCGGGCTTCGCAAGGGCCCAAGCCGTGAACCTGAGTGCCCGCCCTGCAACCCAAGCCTCGGCCACCCGGGCCCGGCGTCCCGACACAGGCCTGCGGCGTGCGGCGTGGCTGGGGGCTGGCCTGCTGTTGGCGGCGGCTGGCCTGGCCGTCTTCAGCCTGACCGTGGGCAGCACCGGCGTGGAGCCCATGGCCCAGGTGTGGGTGCACCTGGGGGCTCCCCTTGGAGGCCTTTTGGGGACCCATTCGGGGTTGCCAGCAGGCGGGATGGACTTGTCGGCCGGGGCAGATGCCACCATGGCTGCGCAAATCGTGTGGGACATTCGTGCCCCGCGCACGCTGGGTGCGTTCCTGGCCGGGGCTTTGCTTGGCTTGGCTGGGGCAGTGGCGCAGGGCTTGTTTCGCAATCCGCTGGCCGACCCGTTCTTGCTGGGCAGTGCCTCGGGGGCCACGCTGGGCGTGGCGGCGGCGCTTTCTCTGCTGGGCATCAGCCCGATGGCCACTGGTTGGGTGGCACGCGCAGGGCTCACTGGGGCGGCTTTTGTGGGCGCTGTGTTGTCCGTGCTGCTGACGCTGCTGCTGGCCCGGGGCGTGCAGCACACGTTGCGGCTGCTGCTGGCGGGCGTGGTGGTGGGGGTGGTGCTGGGGGCGCTCAGCTCGCTGGTCACGCTGCTTTCGCCCGACATCTTGCAGGCCATGCAGGGGTTCATGCTGGGTTCCACCGCGTTTGTGGGTTGGGCAGCAGTGGCGGTGATGGCCGCGGTGTGGCTGCCATGCTTGGCCGTGGGGCTGGCGTTTTCAAGGGTGCTGGACGGTTTGAGCCTGGGCGAATCCACCGCCGCCAGCCTGGGGTTGCCTTTGGGTGCTTTGCGCGTGGCGCTGGTGGGCGTGCTGGCCCTGGCCACGGGCACGGCGGTGGCGCAAACGGGGCTCATTGCCTTTGTGGGTTTGGCTGCGCCGCATTTGGTGCGCTCGGCCGTCAAAACCACCCACGCCCGGCTGCTGGCTTTGTCAAGCCTGATGGGTGGCGTCCTGCTGTTGCTGGCCGACACGCTGGCGCGCGGCGTCATGGCTCCACAGGAATTGCCCGTGGGCGTGCTCACCGCTGTGCTGGGTGGTGGCTACCTGCTGTGGCTGATGCATCGGCGGGTGGGGTAGGGCATGGCAACTTCAATAGCTGTCAATGCACGCCAGATCAGCGCAAGCCTGGGTTTGGGCTCCAAAAAACACACTGTGCTGCACGGCGTGAGCCTGGACGTGCCGGTTGGGCGCTGGCTCAGCATCGTCGGGCCCAACGGCGCGGGCAAATCCACTTTGCTGAAATGCCTGGGGGGCCTGCTGCCATGCAGTGGCAGCGTGCAACTGCTGGGTCGTGACCTGTCTGTCTGGAGCCCGCAGGAACGTGCCCGGCACCTGAGCTGGCTGGGGCAGGGCGGGGCGGGGGCCGATGGCGCAGACGACCTCACCGCCTACGACGTGACCATGCTGGGCCGTTTGCCGCACCAGAGCTGGCTCAGCCCACCATGCCGCCGTTGAACGCGCCCTGCACCAGACACAGGCCTGGGGATGGGCCTGCACACCGCTGGGCGAGCTTTCAGGCGGAGAACGCCAGCGTGTGTTGCTGGCCCGCGCCCTGGCGGTGGAGGCCGATGTGCTGCTGATGGACGAACCCTTGGCCAACCTGGATCCACCCCACCAAGCCGACTGGCTGCTGCTGGTGCGCCAACTGGTGGCCAGCGGCAAAACGGTGGTCAGTGTGCTGCACGAAATTTCCACGGCGCTGGCAGCTGACGATGTGCTGGTGCTGCAGCGGGGGCAAGTGTTGCACTGCGGCCCCAGCGGTCATGCAGATACCCACCGCGCTTTGGAGGCGGTTTTTGAGCACCGGATTGGCATACACCGACTGATGGATCAGTGGGTGTCGCTACCCAAGTTGAAGTGACCCCATGGTCCATCGCTGGCATGCCCTTGTATTGCACGAACTACGCTTGGCGCTGGTGGCCGTGCAGTTCCTCACCCGCGTGCCGGTGCCTGGCTGGGTGGGGCACGGGTTTCAGGCCGATTGGCTCAACACCTGCGTGCGCTACTTTCCGGCGGTGGGGGCCTTGGTGGGGACCTTTGGCGCGGCGGTGTTGTGGGTTGCGCTGTGGTGGTGGCCACCCGCAGTGGCGGCGGTGCTGGCCGTGGCAGCCACGGTTTGGCTGACCGGTGCGTTCCACGAAGACGGGCTGGCCGACACCTTCGACGCCTTGGGGGGTTATGTGCCGCGCGAAAAGGCATTGGCCATCATGAAAGATTCGCGGATTGGCACCTACGGGGCCGCCGCACTGGTGCTGGGCCTGGGGCTGCGGGTGGTGCTGTTGGCTGCGCTGGCGTCGGTCAACCTCACGGCCGCCCTGCTGGCCCTGGTGGCCGCCCACGCTGTGGGCCGCACTGCGGCTGTGGGCGTGATGGCCTGGCTGCCCTACGCAGGAGACGCCGAGCACGCCAAAGCCAAACCCCTGGCGCTGGCCGTGCCCCGTGCCACCGTGGTCTTGGCTCTGGTGGCAGGTGTCGCTGTGCTGTTCGGTTTGGCAGGGGTGCCCGGTGGCTTTACTCCCTCCCGTTGGCTGGCGGTGGCCGGTGCGGCGGTGGTGGCGGTGGTGGCCATGCACCGCTGGCTGCGACGGCGGCTGGGGGGCTACACGGGGGACGCGTTGGGCGCTACCGAGCAGCTCACCGAAATGGCCGTGTTGCTCGTGCTGGCGGCGGCATGAACATCCCCCCGATGCTTTGGGTATGGCGGCACCCCAAACCCCATGGGGCGGGCGGCCGCTGCGTGGGCCGCACCGATGTGCCAGTGGACCCTCGCCGCAGCAAACGGCTGGCCCGGCGTATCCAGGCCACGGCCCGTCGTGAACACCTGCCACGTGTGGTGTTTACTTCGCCCCTGCAGCGAGCCGCCGACGTGGGCCGCTGGCTGCGGCGCTGGGGCTGGGTTCACCGGGTAGATGTCGCCCTGCTGGAAACCGACTTTGGCCGCTGGGAAGGTCGGGCTTGGGCCCACATCGCCCGCGCTGAGGTGGACGCCTGGTGCGCCGACTTTGCCCACCACGCCCCCGGTGGTGGCGAGCCACTGGTGGCGTTGCTGCAACGTGCAGCGGCGTGGACGCCACCCGGTGTTGTCCACGGCGTGGTACCCGGCCCTGCTGTGGTGGTGGGCCATGCGGGCTGGATGCTGGCGCGTCGCTGGTGCGAGGCCCGGGGCCCCGCAGAATGGCCCCAGGCCAGCGACTGGCCACCGCCGCCGGGCACGCCGGGTTATGGGGTGTGCTGGCGTTTTGGATAATTACATATAAAAAGCGCTTTTCAAGCATGATGGTAAAGCGTGGAATGCTTCAAAAAATGAACACTGATCTGGCCTGTTGTGTCATGGTGCTGGGCACCACCAGCGGGGCGGGCAAAAGCTGGCTCACCACCGCGCTGTGCCGCTGGTACGCGAACCAGGGGCTGAAGGTGGCCCCGTTCAAAGCTCAGAACATGAGCAATAACGCCCGGGTGGTGGCGGGGCAGGGGGATGACACGTGGGGCGAGATCGGTAGCGCCCAATACTTTCAGGCCCTGGCTGCCCGCGCCGATCCCGACGTGCGCATGAACCCCTTGCTGCTCAAACCCGAGGCCGACACCCACAGCCAGGTGGTGCTGATGGGCCGGGTCAGCAGGGAGTTGTCTGACACCCCCTGGCGCGAGCGCAGCCTGAAGGTGTGGCCACAGATTGCCGCCGCACTGGACGAATTGCGGGCCGACAACGACGTGGTGGTGATCGAGGGCGCGGGCTCGCCCGCCGAAATCAACCTGTACGACAGCGACATCGTCAACATGCGCGTGGCCCGCCACGCCAACGCCGCATGCCTGCTGGTGTCAGACATTGACCGGGGAGGCGCGTTTGCCCACCTGTACGGCACCTGGGCGCTGCTGCCCGAAGTTGATCGCCAGCTCATCAAAGGCTTTGTGCTGAACAAGTTCCGGGGCGATGCCAGCTTGCTGGCGCCCGCGCCGCAAATGCTGCAAGACCTCACCGGCATTCCCACCGTGGCCACCATTCCCATGCAGTGGCACCACGGCCTGCCAGAAGAAGATGGGGTGTTTGATGATGCCCCCACGCTTGGGGCCAATGCCCCGGCGTTACAGTTTGCCCGCAGCCACTCCAGCGGCACGGTACGCCTGACGGTGGCCGTGGTGGCCTACCCCCGCATCAGCAACCTGGACGAATTCCAGCCGCTGAAAAACGTGCCCGGTTTGCGGCTGGTGTGGGCCCGAACCCCTGCCGATCTGGTGGGGGCCGACTGGGTGGTGTTGCCTGGCAGCAAGTCCACCGTGGCCGATCTGGCCTGGCTGCGCCAGCAGGGGCTGGACGCTGCGGTGTGCGCCCATGCCTCGGCCGGTGGGGCGGTGCTGGGCATTTGCGGCGGGCTGCAAATGCTGGGCGAGGCCATCGTGGACCCCTTGGGTGTGGAAAGCACGCATCCCCTGGGCGGCGACGCGCCCGGCTTGGGGCTGTTGCCCCTGGTCACGGCGTTTGGAGCCCACAAGGCGGTGCGCCGCACCCGCACGCGGTTTGGCGACTTGGCGGGGCCTTGGGCCCCGCTGTCGGGTGTGGCGGTATCGGGCTACGAGATACACCTTGGGAACACCGCGCAGCACCCTGCCATGGCCGCCAAGGGCGATGTGGCACAAGTGGTGTTGCCTTCAGGCTTGGGCTGGCAGGGCGGTCAGGGTGGTCGGGGCAACGTGCTTGGGCTTTATGTGCACGGCCTGTTTGAAGACCCGGCGGTGCTGCAGGCCCTGTTCGGGCACCAGGCGCCCGGCCTGGACACCGTGTTTGATGGACTAGCTACTGCTGTGGCCCAACACTTCGCCCCGGGCTGGCTGCAGCAGTGGGGGCCTCAGCCCTTGGCCCAGGGCATGGGGGTCATGGGCGGGAAGCGGGTGTGAATTTCCCGGGTGTCGCCGTACACCATGGGGCTTTGCATCGCCAGCACCACCTCGGTCACGTGCAAGGCCCAGCGGGCCGTCAAGTGGGGGGATGTGCCGTTGGCCAGGGCTTCGCCCAAATCGGCAATGCCCCGGCAGAAGTCCATCCCGTTTTTGCCGAACAAACCCCGGCCTTTCACGGGCGGTTGGCGTACCAGTGGCACGCGCTTGGGCCCCAGGCCCGTCAAGCGGGCCAGCAAGGGGTACTTTTCAGCGCGTGAGGTCCAGCGGTTGCGCCGGGTGAGGTGCACGGGGGCACCGTAGTCCCAGATGCGGTCGATGCTGATGGTGCCGTCGTCTCCAAAAAAGCGCATGCGATGGTCATGGGCCCCGTAAATGCTGCAAGTCAGACGCGCCACCACGCCGTTGCCAAACTCGAAGCACGCGGCGGCAAAATCAGGGGCGGGTTGCAGGCCCACAAAGCCTTTGTCGGGTTGCACCACGCGCGAAAACGTGGTCATGCGGTGCACGGGGCCAAAAAACGCCGTGAGCCAGGTCAGGTGGTAGCCCGCGTGTTCCAGGGTACATCCCACTTCAAATTCGTCTTGGGCGGGCCAGGGCGCGCCGGATGCGCTGATCCATTTTGCGTGGTCCATGGCGGCCACGTTGCCGTCGTCCAGCTCTGCGTACACCAGACGTGGAGTGCCGATTTGCTGCTGGCGCAGCAACTTCCAGATGGTTTGGGCGGTTTCCCCCAGCACGCTGCACGGTGCACTGGTGATGAACAGCCCCCGGGCCTCGGCCATTTCGACCAAGGTCTGGGCATCGGGCAATTCGGTGGCCAGGGGCTTTTCCGAGTAGACATGTTTGTGTGCCAGCAGCGCAGCTTCGGACACCTTGAAGTGTTCGCGCGGGTTGGTGAGGTTGGCCACCAGCTCCACCGCACCATCGGTCAACAGTGCCTGGTAAGAGACGTAGGCACGGACGCCGTGGAAGGCGCAAAAGGCACGCAGGCGTTCGGGGTCGCGGTCCCATACACCTTGAAGACGCAGCTCGGGGTGGCTTTTCAGTGCCTCCATGTATAGGTCTGCCACGTAGCCGCAGCCCACGATGGCGAAGTGCAAGGTCATGTCAGATGCGTCCGTATTCTTGGTATCGATTGCCGGAAAAGGCGCTGAGTTTGCCCAGGTTGGCCTGCGCGCGGATCACCCAATGGGCCGCGTGGTGGCGGCCTGCGGGCAAGGTGACAACGGCCATGATCAGCGCGGCCACCAACTTGCCCACAGCATTGAGTGCGAGCGCCAGGCGCTGACCAGGCCCCATGGGGCCATAGTTGCCGCTCAAGGCTTTGCGGGCAAATTCCTGCCCACCGCTGTAGGCCCGTTGGCGGAGCCACTCAAACGACAGGCGAGCAGGCTCAACGGGTTCCGTTACGCAGCCTTCGTCGCACCAGATGACCTTGGCCCCTTTGGCCATCAGGCGCAGCAGCATGTCGCCGTCTTCTCCGGTGGACAGTCTGAATCGGGGGTCGAACGGGCCAGGCTCTGCCCGCACGGTGCTGCCGCGCAGCAGCACGTTGCCAAATCTGAGTTGGTTCAATGGCACCTCTGTGCCCGTGGGCAGTCGGGGGAAGCTGTAAAAGTCGCCGCGGGCAATCCAAGCCGGGGCATCGGGCGGCAGTTGCGGAATGACGGGGCCCAGCACGCCATCGGCCCCATGGGCCACGGTGGACTGGTACAGCGTGTGCAGCCAGTCGGGGGGGGCGCGCTCGTCGTCGTCTATGAACGCGAGCCAATCGCCGTGGGCCAGGGCCACGGTTACGTTGCGTGTGAGGCTGATGTTGCGTTCCAGTTGGGTGTCGTACACCAGCTCAAAGGCATCTGGGTGTTGGGCGCGGAACCCGGACACGTTGGCCTCGGCCGTCCGCCCAGCGTCGTTGTCTACCACCACCACCTGAACAGCAGGCAGGGTTTGGGCATGGAGGTCGGCCAGCACCAATGCCAAGCGCTCCGGGCGACGGTAGGTGGCGATGCACACGCTGATGCGAGGGTGGGTCATGGGGTGTGAGGTGTTGAGGCAGTTTGCGCCAGGTCCAGTGCATGGTGCTTGGGTTGCCAACCCAGCAACTGCCGGGCGAGCTGGCTGTCGTAATGCACCCGGGTGAAGCGGGCGGCCAACCAACACGGGCGTAACAGCCCGGGGGCCTTGCGCCCCAGTATGGGTGACGCCATGTGTGCCAAAAGTCGGTGTAGCCACCAGGGCAGTCGCACCAAGCGGATGTATGGGTGGCTGCGGTGCAACGCCGCGAGCAGGACAGGGGCAGACGGCGCGGGCTGCTCTACCAAATTGAAGTTTTGACCGTTCAGCTCTGGCCCGGCGGCCAGTGCGAGCACGATGGCACTGGCCACGTCTTTCACATGGACCATGGGCACTTCACAATCGGTCGTCAGGGGCCCTATGACCAGCCAGACGTGCCTCCCCAGTGGTTTGCCCAAGGCGAATGTCCAAAGCGAGCGCTCGGTGTAAAAAATGCCCGGCCGCAACGTGATGGCCACCGCTCCCGGCGTGTGCGCAAACTGGGCAAACAGGTGATCTTGTGCCAGCTTGCACCGGGCGTACACGTCGCGCATTGCCGGTTGGGTTTCAAGCGGCGTGCTCTCGTTGAACGCGCCACCCAACGGCACGGCGTCGTGGTTGTAGACGGACAGTGACCCGATTCCCACCAGCCGCCGCACTCCGGCTGAGGCCATGGCGGTCAGCAAGGCGCGGCTGCCCTCCACGGTGACGGCGTGTTGACTGACTTCGTCTCCAGTGAGCGCAGCCGCCGCATGGACCACCGCATCGCAGCCTTGCAGTGCTTGTGTCAGGCCCTGGATATCCAGCGGTGCGACGGTAATGGTGTGGGCCAATTGCTGGTTTGGCGGCAATGAAAACCGCCCCTTGTCTGGCCTGACGAATACTCGCACCTGATGACCGGCGGCCAGCAAGGCATCGATGGCATGGCTGCCCAATTGACCGGTGCCACCGGTGAGCGCAACGATCATGGGGCAGCGGCCCAGTCTCGTTGCAACAAGGCCGCATCCAGGAGGAATTTGGCCGCCCAGTTGGGGTAGCTCAATGGAGCGTAGCGTCCATAGATGGGGAACGAACCTGCCACCCCACCTCGAACACCGGGGTGGCTGTCATGCGGTCGTGAACGTGCCATGACATACCGCAACGATCGAATGGCCGCGTCTTGGTACGCCGCATTTCCAGTGATTTGGTATTGCTTGGCCCACACAATGGCCAATTGACATTGGCCTGTGAGGCACGAATAGGTGGCGGCTGGCACACCTTCGGGTGTGATTTGCCCGGGCACAAAACCATCGGACGCCATCAGTGCCAGCGCGGCATCACTGCAGCGTCGAGCCGCATCTTCATAGACTGAGTCACCCAATAGCCAACCTGATTCTTGCAGACCGCAGATGGCGCAGGAAATGTTGTGGGTGAAAGGAGCGTCGCCCACCATAAAAGCGTTGTTTTCAAAGAAACCGGAGGCGTGCTGATGGCTGACGGCCCAGTCCAAATTGGCTCTTGCCACCCGTACCCATTCATCGCGAGGGTCAATTTGGTTCAATCGCAAAAGCGCCCTAGCCGAGCGGGTGTTGTAGACGCGAGGGGTGTTTTTGTGTTTGAACTGGGTCCATACCCCATCGGCATCGGCCACCTGTGCCAGCCAGCTTCCCGCACGACGGGCCGCATGCAAAAAAACGTCCTCGCGGGTGTTCTCCCAGGCTGCTACCAGCCCAAACAAGTCTTGTCCAGTATCGAAAACGATGCCTTCGTGTCCGTTTTTGGGATTGGAAAAGCTGCCGTCCGGGTTTTGTACTTTTGCAAGCCAACGTGCCATGTGGGTGGCGCGCTCGGTCAACTCCGGCCGCTTCATTACCCGTCCAGCGCGATAGAAAGTGGTCAGGATGTAGCCAGTGGTCTCTCGATAGGACGGCAGCCAGCCGCCCCGCAGGCTGAAACCATAGCTCACGCCATCGTCGTTGCCTTGGTCATGGGCGCGAAGCAACCAATCGAGCGTGGACTGCATGTGGGTGCTCAGGTCGGAAGAGCCCGCAACAGGCGTGAACACTTTGTCGCTGATCGCGATGCGTGAAAAAGTCAGTAGCGGAAAGGTATCCATGGGCAAATGCAGGTGTGGCACAAACAAGGTTGTCTACGCTGGCAGTCGGATTGCTGGCCCGAACGGCCTGTTTCGCTTTACCAAAGTTTTAACGTGGTTGGCAGCATAAACCACCCATGGAGTGTTTCCCTGGCGATAGACTTGCCCGGTGGGTTGACACCTCTGTTGGCTTCGCATTGACCGATTTTTGGCCTGCTATCCATGCCTGAACCCATTCGAATATTCAACGGATTATTTTTGCCCGTGTCCCAGTCCGGATGTTCGGAACTGTTGTTTGCTGACATGGCAGCCGGAAAATCCGGGTGGCTCGCCACGGTGAATGTCTCCATTCTGATGACGATGCGAAGCAGCCCTGACCTGCAGCGGTTTGTGGACCGTGCAGCCTGGACGGTGGCCGATGGTCAGCCGCTTGTCTGGGCAAGCCGTTGGTTTGGTACTCCGTTGCCGGCTCGGGTCACAGGCGTAGATTTGGTGGAAGACATTTGCGCTCGTGCCGAGTCTGAAGGCTTGGGCGTGTATTTTCTCGGTGCTTCGCAGCCGGTGCTGGATGCCTTGGTGGCCACGTTGCAGGCCCGTTATCCCCGGCTGCGCATTGGGCACGCCAATGGGTATTTCTCGGCTGCAGACGCACCTCAGCGCGCCGCCGAAGTGGCTGCAAGTGGCGCTAGCGTATTGCTGGTTGGCATGGGCGTGCCTCGTCAAGAAGCATTCATCGAGCAGTACTGGTCACACTTGGGTGTGAAGGTGGCCATCGGGGTGGGGGGCAGCTTTGACGTTTTGGCCGGTCTTCGCAAACGGGCCCCTTCGTGGGTTCAGGCGGTGGGAATGGAGTGGTTCTACCGCCTGGTGCAAGAGCCCGGTCGCCTTTGGCGGCGCTACTTGGTCACCAACACCCAGTTCGTGTTGCTGCTGCTGCGCGCCTTGATTGTTCCTCGTTATCGGAGCCGTTGAATTGACTCTTCCATCGCAACATCGTCCCTTGCACCTCGCCGTCGTGTTGGGTACCCGGCCAGAAGCCGTGAAGATGGCTCCTGTGGTATTGGCCGCAGCCAAACACCCGCTGCGTTTCAAGGTGGATGTGGTCAGCACGGGCCAGCACAAGGAAATGCTGTCGTCCATGCTGGAATGGTTTGGGCTGCGCCCGACGGTGTCCCTGGACATCATGCGTGCCAATCAGGACCTCGCTCACATCACCATGGCAAGTTTGTCTGGCATCAACGATTGGCTCAAAAGCGCGCAACCCGACTGGGTGCTGGTACAGGGCGACACCACGACCACCTTCGCTGGTGCATTGGCTGCGTTTTACAACAAGATACCTGTGGCACACGTCGAGGCAGGTCTGCGTACCCACGACCGGTACAGCCCTTACCCCGAAGAGGCCAACCGCGTAATGACGGGGCATTTGGCCCATCTGCATTTCCCCCCCACCTTGGGCGCACGTGCCAATTTGTTGCGAGAAGGCATCGCTGACGCTGACATCACCGTGACCGGCAACACAGGCATTGATGCGTTGTTGTGGACCAAGGCCAAGTTGGACGCTGCGGCCCCGGAACGGGTATCCACATCCGGTGTTGAGATGCTGGTGACCGCCCACCGTCGAGAAAATCACGGCGAGCCCATGCGGCAGCTTTGCACCGCTGTGTTGCGGTTGCTTGACCGCTTTCCTGAACTGAGGGTGAATTTCCCGGTTCACCTGAGTCCCAAGGTGCGCGAGGTGGTCTTGCCTGCGTTGGGTGGACACCCCCGCATCCGCTTGACTGATCCCCTGGACTACGCTGCCTTCGTGGAAGCCATGGCGGGTGCCACTTTCATCTTGACCGACTCGGGCGGGGTGCAAGAGGAGGCACCCTCACTGGGCAAGCCCGTGCTGGTGTTGCGCGAAAGCACCGAGCGTCCGGAGGCCATGGAAGCGGGTGCTGCGCAATTGGTGGGGACCGACCCCGAGCGTATCGTGGCTGCAGTGACACGTTTGATAACCGATGCCGCTGCATTTCAACGTATGGCGCAGGTGGCCAACCCATATGGCGATGGCCAGGCAGCAGATCGCATTCTCGAGGTGTTGTTTGCGCGGCATCGACTGCCCCTACCTGAACTTTCGCGCGGCTGAGTCGAGCCTCTCATGATCAAGCGGTCATTGGCATCCATCCTGGATCAGGCCTTGCTGAGCGGTTTGAACTTCTCGGTGGGTGTGTACCTGATTGCGGTGGTGCCCAAAGAAGCCTATGGCCTCTATGTTCAGTTGTTCGCGGTGGGCGTGTTGTTTTCTGGTGTGCTGGACACGCTGATTGCCAACGCCTTGGCAAACCTCAGTGCGCGGCATACACCGTCGGCCATGGTTCCACGGCTTGCGATGGCGCAGACGCTTGCACGTTCGGTGGCCCTTCTGTTGGCGGTGTTTGGTGGGTGTCTTGCCCTGGGGCTGCAGTGGGAAGCCACGGTGGGTGCCAACCTCTGGCTGGTGTCTTTGGTTTTTGTGGTGTATGCCGGAGCGCTGGTGTTTCGAGATTTCAAGCGTGTATCGCTTTATCTGGAGCAGCGTGCCGTCGATGTGCTAAAGCTCGATGGCTTGTATGTGGGTCTGGCATTGTTTGGCGGGGGGGCTCTTCACCTGGCACAACAGGTTTCGTTGGTGTCCGTGCTTGGTGTGCTTGCGCTGGCCAACGCATGTTCGGTTTGGTTGACTGCGAAGGCGGTCGTGGGTGGGCCACTTCACTGGTCCGCATTAAAGGCGGCTTGGTCTGAATGTTGGGCAATTACGCACTGGGCGTTGCCCGGCTTGGCGTTGGGCTGGTTAGCCAATAGCCTATATCTGTATCTGGCGGGTTTTCAGCTGGGGCTCGAAGCCACCGCCGAATTGAACGCTTCCCGGCTGCTGTTGATGCCCGTCAGCCTGTTGACCGTTGCCTGGCAACAAATGGCTCGTAGTGATGTGGCCAACCTCATCATGCAGGGCAGTGCTCCAGCTTTTGGGCCTTATTTGCGTAAATCGGCACTGATCATTCTGATTCCGATGTTGGTGTATCTGGGATTGCTGTACGTTGCATTTGAGCCCATTTCAAACGTGGTTTCGGCGGACAAGTACGTTCACTTTGGCGATTTGCTGGTCTTTTGGGTGGCATACCTAGTGATTTATGCCTTCAAGTTTGTGGGCACTGTCTTGATGGTGGGGTTCGGGGATTTTCTGGCCCTTCTCAAGATGAACATGGTGTCAATCACGCTTCAAATTTCATTGCTTCTGGTGTTGCCGACCTATTGGGGCATTGAAGCGGTGGTCTTGTGCCTGATCACCTCGGAGTTGTGGGAGGCCGCTGTGATTTGGGGGCGCCTTTTGCCTGCCCGATTGCGCGCGTTGACACCTGCTGTTTCATTGTCGCCAGGGGTAGGCCTGTGAGTGGGCATGGTCATCGAATATCTGCCGGTGAGCTTGCTTTGGACCAGGGGTCGGATGGGCGATCACAGACATTCACGGTTACTTTGGCCGATGTGCTGCTCTGGGTGGCTGTGTTGTTTGCGGTGCTGCCCACAAGTCTGTCGTGGGACTTTGAAATCACCCAGGATATGGCCGGAGGTTCTTGGGTGCGAAAACTGCAGTGGACATCGCTGTTTGCACTGGCGGCTTACCTGGCCTTTAAGGCGCGTTTCAAGCACATGCCTGCATTTGTCTGGGGCAATATGTGTTTGTGGGGCCTGTGGGGTTTGTCTGCCCTATCCATTATGTGGAGCCCAGCACCCGCCAACTCATTGCGCCAGGTGGTGCAATTCGCAGGCGTCATACTGATTTGTTACACCATCGGCATCTACACGCTACAAAACCCCCACCGGGCTGTTGTGTCTTGCTACTACCTGTTGTTGGGGGTATTGGCTGCCTCGGTTTTGATAGTGGTGGTGAACCCCACTCAGGGCAAAGAAAGTGTGGTGGGTATCGCAGGCTCGTGGCGAGGCATTCTGGAGCAAAAGAACTCGCTGGGTATTGCTGCCGGTGTGTCTCTGTTGCTTTGGGTGTATGTGCACACCTCAGAAGCTCGTCGACTTTCCTCGGCATTGGTCTCTTTGTTTCTCATCGTGTTGTGCTTGCTGGGGTCACGAAGTTCCAGCAGTCTGTTTTTCGGACTGGTTTCGACGGCCTTTTATGCCGCTTTGTACAAGGAGCATGTTCGAGCACCCACCCTGTTTGTGCGCGTGGTGTTAGGTTTGGCGGTTGTGCTTGTGGTAGCCAATCTTCTGTTCTTTTTCTATGCCGACCGATGGCTGGGCCTTGAGGACATTGCAGCGCCTTTTTCTGGGTTGTTCGGCAAATCAGCTGATCTGACGGGGCGTGCCGATATTTGGCTCCTGATGTGGCAGTCCATCGCACAGCATTGGTGGTTCGGTGCTGGATTTTCGTCTTTTTGGTTAGGGCCTGGCGGTCCCTCGCAGTTCATTTCAGACGCGTTGCGATGGTTGGTGCCAAGCGCTCACAATGGCTACTTGGAAGTACTCAATGAGTTGGGACTTGTCGGTCTGACGCTCTTTGTTGGCATGATCGCGTTGCATGTGCGCAATGTGGTGCGTATGTTTCCTTTCCAGCGCCAGCTAGGGGCCTTGCACGCAGCGTTATTGTTGATTTTTTTGATTTCCAATTTTTCTGAGAGCACGGCTTTGAGGGTTACTTCCTTTCTTCAATTTTTGTTTTTCTTGTCCATGATGTTGGCCCAATCAGCCGTCGTGGGACAAGAGACTTCACCCCATGTGGGGACCTGGGAAGCTGCTAAACCATGTTGACATGGCAATTGGGAATGGTCATTCTGCTGGCGCTGGCCAGCATGCCGACCTTGGTTTTTGTGCTTCAAATTTTCTCTGCACGGCTGCAGGGCAAGGATTTCGTCGCTGGCTTGTCGCCGTGTCCGACCAGCCCCTGTAGATGGGTTGTATTGGTACCTGCGCACAACGAAGAGGCGGTGGTGTCCGCGACGTTGCAACCGCTGCTGCAAGTTGCACCTGCGTTGCGGTGCCGCGTGGTGGTGGTCGCCGACAACTGTGACGACGGTACAGCTGCGTTGTGCCGGCAACTGGGCGCCGAGGTGATAGAGCGCCGCTCCGATACGGATCGTGGCAAGGGCTACGCCCTGCAATTTGGAATGGATTATCTCGCCGCCCATGACCCACCCGATGTGGTGGTGGTGCTGGACGCTGACTGCACCGCGTCGTCCGAGGGGTTGCAGACACTGGCACGCGCCAGTTTCGAATTGGGTTTGCCGCATCAAAGCGCATACCTCATGCACGCCCGCCCGGGTGCTTCAGTCGCCGCAAAGGTGTCCGAATTTGCATGGGTGGTCAAAACGCTGGTTCGGCCTCTGGGGTGGGGGCGATTAGCAGGTCAGGGCCAATTGCTGGGCTCTGGCATGGCGTTTCCTTGGGCTGTGATCAGCCGATTCAATTTGGCCAGTGGGCACTTGGTAGAAGATCTGAAACTGACAGCCGACTTCGCCAAAACGGGCATTCGGGTGCGGTTTTTTCCTTCGGTGCGAGTGGACAGTTGTTTCCCTACTGCGTCCGCATCGCGTACGGTACAAAGCAAGCGGTGGGAGCATGGGCATTTGGGCATGATCGTTTCTGAGGTGCCGGCCCTGCTGTGGAATGCGGTGCGCAGCCGCAACGCGCCCGCGTTGGTGTTGGCGTTGGATCTGATGGTTCCGCCACTCAGTTTGCTGGTGTTGTGGGTGTGCCTGATGGCCCTCGTGGAAGGCGTATGGGCGTTTTTCAGCAGCGATGCGTTTTGGTTTGCGGAATGGGCTGCGGTTTTGTTTCTAATGATCGCAGCGGCGGTGGGCAGGGCTTGGTCGGGGTGGGGCAGAGACATTCTCACTCCCAGAGAGTTGCTGCAAATCCCACGTTTTGTCCTGACCAAGCTTGGGATCTACCGCGGATTTTTGGTCAAGCGAGAGAAAAACTGGAACCGCTCCGATCGGGATTGATTCCCACCGGACGGCCAAGACCATCCATTTGGGCGACTCCGCGTCAGGGTGTTGGGGTAACAGCCGCAGCAGTCCGAGCGGCAGCGTCGGGCAGGTTCTCGTATCGATACTCCATGCCCATCTGCCAAACGGTTTGTTGTGCCGTGTCGGTGCCGCGACGTACCCGACGCTCGTGGGTCGCACTGACGTAAGCCGTCAGCCCGCGAGTCAGTTCATAGCCGGTGCGCACCGAGGTGCGATGGGTCGTCGGGTTGAGTGCGAGCCCCTGCTGAACCGTCCCCAATGTCAGCTCCTGTTGTTGATCTCTTTGCCACGCAGCGCTAACCGACCAACGGTAGGACGGCACCCACGTTAAAGCCATGCCTTGTCCCTTGGACATGCCGTAGTTGGCTTGGGCATCGGTGTTCTGGTACGGTTGACGCCAAGCCTGCCCTTGTAGCCTGAGTTGAGGGGAAAGAGCGTGGCTGGCCGACAGCCGGAGCACATGTTGGTCTAAGGGCTGGAAGGTGCCATCCAGAGGCGTTTTCAGTCGTTTTGCCCACCGAAGGGATGCCTGGGTTTTCGCGCTGTAAACCCACTGCAGATCCACAAAAGTTTCACTCTCTCTTTCCTCCGTCGCACGGTTGGAAATCTGGGAAATTCGGAAAGGATTTTGCAGACGTTTGCGTCCCAAGCCCACTTCAGCTGTGTGGCCCAAGGGAGATCGGTACAGCACCGATGCGCTCATGGCCTGGATGTCTTCGTCCAAGTTCGCGTGTAACGTTCGATCACCATGTGCAGAGCTGACCGACACAAATCTCAGCGGCAAGTGGATGTCAGGCGTGGGCTTCAAAATCACTTGCGTGGTCAGCCATCGTCGTTCAACGGGATCGAACTGCGCGTAAAAGTCGTCTACTGGATACGCTGTTTGCGATCGACCCGCTGTCCATTCGCCCTCCCAAAGCGCACCGTGTCGCCATGGCAGCCGAGCCGTGTGTGTGTGTTCCGTGTGGTTCAGCGCGGCGGCGGACTGCCACCTCAAGGTGGTCAAGCTCGTGGTCAGTACCAGGCGGGTTTCTGTCGAGTCCAGCGGAATACCGATGGCCAGTGTTGCCCCATGTGCTTGGGTTTGGGTATTGGTTGGGGCTGGTGCCGAAGGCAGTGTGTTCGCAGCTCCCAAGGCATTGTTTTTGAACAGGTTGCTGTTTTGCCCCCACGTCGTCTCCAGCTTCAACGCAATATCCACGGACGCATGTGCCACCGGGCTGCCCGCTGAGAGGCAAAGCAGTGCCACATGGCGTAACGCGGTGTTCGGCCAAGTCGTATAGCCACCCTTTGGCAGACGGGTCACGGAGCCACTACCTCGAACCACAGAGCCGTGTTGTCGACCCCCTGATTCAAATCAATTTGCCAGTGCTGACCGAGCTTGACCATTTGCGCCGGGGGAAGGGCTGCAAGCCGTTTACCGTTGGCATCCAACGGGTAGATCACCCATTGCCCGGCCATCTGGGCCAGTCGCAAGCGGACCGGTTGGCGCTGGATCCAAAGGGGACCTGTCGTTGCTCTGCTGCCCGAGATATGCCCCGTCTGAGCCGACTCCAATGTCCACCAGCGGCGATCTCCTTTGTAGGGAACTAGGGGTTGTGGCCTGGGAGGGCTGCGGCCGGGCAGGGTGCCAACGGTGGGCGCGGGAACCACCAGCAGCCAGTGGCGGCTCTGTGGCAGAGGTTGGCCATCCAAACTGTGTGCCAACACGGCCAACGTCGGTGCGCCCACTTGCGGTGGAGCCTCCACCGTCAGCCATTGGTTCTGCAATACAACGCCAGGCTGGCTGGGGCTCCACACCCCGCTCGCCAGAGCCGTGTCGATGGACAGTTTTTTGTCTTGCGGTGCCCATCCCAGTGCTTGTGGCTTCAAGCGGGTCACGTCTGGCGTGATGGCCGTGACGCCGGGCCGGCCTGTCTGATGGCCCACCCGGTGAGACAGTGCCAGCACAAAATCCACGCCTCGTTGCTTATGAAGCGCTCGCTCCCATGTGTCTGGGCGACGGTCGGCCGCTGCATAGGCCTTCCAAGCGTCCTCATCGATGGCAACCGCATGCGCCTGCGGCAGCACGGGAACGGAAGGCGTACGAAACATGCGTGCAGACAGCCCCACCACACTGGCTTGTGTCCAGTTGCCTTGCAAGTTGAAGTAACGCGGTGTGTGCCGGTCTTCATGGGCATCGGTGTAATCAAAAAAATACAAGCCGTCCCAATCCTGTTGAGCGGCCACCGCCGCCATCAGCGGCAGGATTTCGTGACTCTGTGCGTTGGGGAAGGCTTGGTTGAATTCACTGACGACAAACGGCCTTTTTGGGTCTCTCAGGAAAGCCAGCGCCAGCAGATCCCTCAAACCACCGTCAACCATGGAGGTGTTGGCTATTCGCCAATCGGTATCGGACCACGGCTCACCGGGAAACTCCGGGTGGTCTTGGTAATAGTGGGCATCGACGTAGTCCATCGCGGCGTGTGAAGCGAAATGCAGCGGTGCGCCGAAATTGACTTGGGTCCCGGTCACGGGCATGTGGGGGTGGGTCGCGTTTTTGACCACGGCCCGCATTCGGGTCACAAACCGGCGGTCTACCTCCGTGACAAAGCCCATGGCATCTTGTACTTTGGGGTGCAGATTGGGGCGGTCCGGTACCGCCTTGGCCACGCCCAAGACCGATTGGGCATTGGCCAAGCCTGCAAGGGCTCGGGACTTCAGTTTTAGCAGCAGACCACTGTCAAACCCGTGCTGCAACGCATCAGCCTGCGCGGGCGTCAGCATGGCCTTGTCTTCTGCACCACAAGTTCCCCACACCTTGCAGGCTTTGTCCCACGTTCCATGGCGCTGCAATACCCAAGTTTGCCATTGGGTATTCAGCTCGGTGGCGTAAGGCCCTGCAATTTCAGTCGTCCATACGTTTGAATGCCAGTGCAGCCAGGCTGAGGCCAGGGACGACTCATTGATGATTTCCACCTGGGCCAGGCTGGGTGCGGTTTTCAGCCCCAACGCAGCGATCAATTGCCTTGCATGTGCTTCCTGCAATGCCACCAGTTTGGGATGGAAGCTGTGGACCGGTGAGGCATATCCGGGCGCCTTGCCCGCTGCGTTGAGTGCGGGTATTCCGTCCACATCCGGACGAAAGGTGTACCCCACCATCAGGTTCAGATTGACGTACAACCCCTCTTGGGCCAAAACACCGATGAAATGACGCAAGCGTTCGATGGCCCCGGAGTGCAAACTGGGGTACGGCCCCGTGGTTAGCGTACCGCGAAAAATCTGAGGGTCTGATGTGGGTCGGGTGTCAAGATGATGCAGCCGGACGGCATTGAAGCCCATGCTGCGCAGTGTGCGGGCCACCGCTTTGGCGCGCTCGGTTGATGGAAAAGCGGCATCATGAGATAGATTGATGCCAAAGAGGCGTACGCGGCTGTCATCCCCTGTGCCTGGCCGCAAATCGGCTCCCACCCTTGAAAAATGGGAGCCTTGCACGGTGATTCGGTCCGCTTCAGTCAGCGGGGCATTGAGCGCGCTGTGGTCTGCTGCACCTACGAACGGTCCCCACTGTGCCGGAAATGGACGCATGTCCTGAGAATGGGCACCGTACGCGCTTAGCGCCAGCACCACTGCTACCAGAAGTGAGGCCAGCCGAGCCAATTTCAGCCCTTTTCCTGGGGTGGCTCGTTCACACGGCCCAGCAACTGCCGAAGGCGGCTCGTAACTGGCGCTATTTTTTGCGGCACCGTGTTGAAAAAAGAACCCAACACGCGTGCAGAAGCGGTCTCCATGTCGTGATAGGTCTTGTGCAGATCATCGGCGGTGGTACTGTCTTTGCGGCATACCAGCACCACATTTCCTGCCTGTGGCGCAATGATTTGTGCATCGGCTCCCACGCGGGTAGGTGGGGTATCGATCACGATCACTTTCGCATCGGTCTTGAATTTATCGAGCAATTCCGACAGATTGGGGGCGGTCAAAATCTCGCTGGGATTGGGTGGTTTGGGGCCTGAAGTGATGACGTTCAAGTGGCTGTTGATGGTGTCCGAAAGGTCCAGCGTGGGCAAGGTACGCCCAGCCAACATGGTGGACAGCCCTGTTTTGTTGGAAAGATCAAACAGCTGGTGTTGGATGGGCTTGCGCAGGTTTGCATCAATCAGCAGCGTCTTCAGGTTCAGTTGCGCAAAGGCCAGCGCCAAGCTGGCAGCCAAGTGGCTCTTGCCTTCCAACGTATTGGGGCTGACCAGCGCGAACACCAGGCAGGTTTGATCCTGGTCACCAGCACGCAACCGAATTTCAGCGCGAAACCGCCGAATGGCCTCTGCCTCTGCGCTGTAGGGGCTGTGTGAAATCAGCAGGCGCGAGCTGATCTTTTTTCGACTTCCCTGGCCGTGTTTGGCGCTGGTCTGATAGTTGAACTGTTGTGCCAAGACATCGTGCACATCTTCTTCGGTCAACAGGCCCAGCTGGATTGCAGCTTCACCGAACCGAATGCGTTTTTTCCGCTGCAGCTGAACGATGCGTACAACCTCTTCTTCTGTCAGCTTGCGCGCATTCAGGAATGCCTGCCCCATGCGTCCCATGGCATCTTCGGTCGTGGGCAGTGGTGCGGGGTGTCTCAGGTCCAGGTCAAGTGCTTGCGAGCTGTCTTCAAACTGGCTGAGCCCAAAACCCGTCTGCCCCTCAGCATCGTCAAAAAACGGCGAGGCAGAGCCACCTTTGCGGGGGGGGGCGTTTGAATCGCTCATCAGGCTTCTCCCAGTACGGGCACTGGCAGGCTCGCTTTCAGGTCCTCCACACAGCGCAGGCGGCGGTAGGACAGTTCCAGAAACAGCGCAATCAGCAAGCCAAGCATCAGGCCCCCCGGAATACTGACGATCACGTTGTTCAACACGTTGGGTTTGGTGTGACGCAGAGGCTTTTCGGCCCATTGCAGCACGGCGATGTTGGGACTGGTGACGTTGCTCTGAATCAAAATTTCGTCGTATCGAGCCACTGCAGCGTTGTAAATCTGTTGTGCACTGGCCAGCTGACGTTGGTAGGACGCAATCACATCCCGGTGTTTTTTCATTTCCAGGAGTTGGTTCTGACGGCCTTTGATTTCAGCCTCAAGCCGCCTCAGCTGCTCACCAAAGCGCTGCTCCTCTTGTTCAATAGATTGCATAGCGCTGTTCGACGCGCGATCCAATTGGTCGAGCAGCGCAGCCCGGTCAGCTTCAAGCGCGCGGTAACGGGGGTGGTTGCGCCCCAGCACACCTGAGACTTCAAGCAACCGTCCCTCTACCTCGATCAGACGGCGTTTGACGTCGCGCACGCTCTCCTGGCGAGCAATATCCGGAATATCGTCTGCCCGCGTGCCACCGGCCAGCAGTGCCTGGATCGCCCGTTTGCGCGTGGTGGCCTCGGACTGCGCTGCCTGAATGGTCAACTGCCGTGAGTTCAGCTCGCTGAATTGGCGCGAGCCCGTGTCCAAGCGTTCGTCAGCATCCACAATGCCCTCCCTCTGCTGGTAGGCCGTGATTTCGCGCTGAATGCGGTCAACCTCCATTTGCAGGGCCACCAGCTGGCCGCTGTATTGCTCCTGCCGCAGTTTGGCTGGCGTAGAGTGGATTTTGTTGTTTATTTCCATGTAGCCCTTGATGGCCGCGTTCAGCGCATCGCGGGCGTACAAGGGGTCCTTGGATGAAAACTGCAAGTCCAGAACCCGGCTATTGCGCTTGGGGCTGACTTGCAGGTCGGCAGCAAGGCTGCGCAGCATCCCTGCCCGCAGCACTGCTTCGCCCTTGCTCCTGGCCAGCTCCCGTGCTTCAGGTGTCTCAAGCGCTCGAGTGGTTTCCAGGATGTACCGGGCCACGTCGTCGCTTTTGATGATGTCTACCTGCGTGGCCAGGTAACTTTCGTCCTGCATGGCTGAAAAGCTCCGGCCCAGAATCGGGTCATTTCCCCGGAACTCCACGTAAATTTCAGCTGTGGCTGTGTAGGTTTTGGGCAACAGGAGACCTGCAGTCACAGCGGCGGCGATGGTGGCGACCGACACCGCCGCGATCAGGCCCTTGCGCGCTGCCAGCATGGCACCGATTTGCACCAGCGATATACCTGGGTCGTGGGTGGAGTTTTGCATGGGGCTGGTTGCGTCGGATGTGGCTCAGAAGAGCCGCTCGTCAACGTGCACCACGTCGTCGGGCTGCAGGGGCGTGGCAGGCTCCGCCTTGAGCACTTGCAGGGTGTTTTTCTCGTCAAGCCGGTGAATTTTGATGCGACGGTCCGAGCCCCGCTCGCTCACACCACCGCTGAGTGACAAGGCCTTCATGATGTTCATGCCTTGTTCCATGGGGTAAGCCCCTGGCCGGCGGACTTCGCCGTGGATGTAAAAAAGCTTTTGGACACCCACGAAGACCACATCGTCATTCAGCAATGGCACATCCAAACGGCCTCCGAATTGGGCTCCAGCCGCTTCAAGTTGAATTCGGGTCTCGTCCCGGCTGCCAGTGTTGGCCAAGGCACCAGTGGGCTTTCGCAGCAGCACCACGGTCCGATCGGCCCGCGCCGTCATGCCACCTGCGGTGGCCAGCGCTTCGAGTACGGTCATTCGGCCCTGGATCGGGTAGCGCCCTGGACGTTGTACCTCACCGATCACCGACACCAGCTGGCTGCGCAGCTGCCTGATTTGTACCGATACACCTGGGTTTTGGAGGTAGCCACCATCCTTGAGCCTGACGGCCACCATGGATTCAAGCTGAGCGGCAGACAGGTTGAGCACATTCAGCGTCCCAATCAACGGAACCATGATGGTGCCTGCTTCGCCCACCGTGACCTCTGCCGACAAGTCGGGCTGACCAAACACGGCAATCGTGATCTGGTCACCTACGCCCAAGGGGGGCAATCCGTCCCGTCCCGCATTCGCGGTGTCCGTGGGGGCTGTCTGAAGATAGGTTGGGATATCGCCGGGCTGCTGAGCAACGGACGCAGAGCCCATACCAGGTGGCGCAGGCACATCACTCAGCGGAGCCAGCGTGGCCGACAACCGAAGGGGTTGCGCTGCCGCTGGTGGAACCAAAGCACACAATGCCGCCAATAGCCCTGCTTGCAGCACCGCACGGAGGCGCGGCAGGGCTTTCAGCAAAAAGGGCAAAAGGTGCATGGCGGGATGTTGCAGATGGGCCTAGCGGAGGGGTGGCCGCATTCTAGGGTCGTTTACGCGGAGCGCTTTTGCAAAAAGCGCTCACCTGGCAGGCATCGCACAGCGGTTGCCGTGCTTTGCAGACATATCTGCCATGCAGGATCAACCAATGATGGGCGTCCACCAGGTACTCCTTCGGCACGCGTTTGAGCAATTTCAGCTCCACTTCCAGCGGTGTTTTGCCAGGCGCCAGCCCTGTGCGGTTGCCCACCCGGAAAATGTGTGTGTCCACCGCCATGGTCGGTTCCCCAAACGCGCTGTTCAGCACCACGTTGGCGGTTTTGCGGCCCACGCCGGGCAGGGTTTCCAGCGCTTCCCGGGTTCGCGGCACGTGGCCGCCGTGCTGGTCCAGCAGCAACTGGCAGGTGTGCAGCAGGTGCCTGGCTTTGCTGTGGTACAGGCCAATTGTTTTGATGTGTTGTTCAAGGCCTTCCAGCCCTAGCGCCAGCATTTTAGCGGGGGTGTTAGCCACCACAAACAGGTTGCGGGTGGCCTTGTTCACGCTGACATCGGTGGCCTGGGCAGACAGCAGCACAGCAGTCAGCAGCTCGAATACGCTGGTGTACTCCAGCTCGGTCACCGGTTGCGGGTTGGCCGCCTTGAGCGTGGCAAAAAAACGGCTGATGTATTCTGGTTGCATAAACTCAGTGTCGCAAAAAAACAGACCCGAATTCATGAACCTGGCCACAGACCGTTCGCTGACCCACCGCATTGCTAGCGTCGCCATCTTGATGCTCGTGGCATCACTCTGGATGTCACCCGCCAACGTGTTTTCACTGCTGGTGCCGTTTTCATCTGCCCCTGGCGCCGAGTATTACGTGCGCGCCATTATGGCCGGGTTAGTTAACGCGGCGTGGTCGATGGTGTTCGTGGTGGTGGTGGCGCAGTTGCCCAAGGCGGTGCACGCCGTTGTGTTTTCAGTGCTGGCGCTCTGGCTGACCGTGTTTGCCACCGCCACAGCAGTCCATGTGGGCATCTATGGGCAATTGATTGGTGCCCCTTCGTTGTTGGCTATTTTCGATACCAGTCGCGGTGAAATGTCTGAATTTGCGGCCATTTACGCCTCGGTCCACACTGGGCTTGCGCTCGCAGCCACTGCTGCCATCTGGCTTACCCTGGGGTATTTCCTGCGAAAGCGGTTGCAACCGGTGTTAGGTGGCTTGAAGTGGCCGCTGGTGGCCGCCTTGGTCGCGCTGTTGCTCGCTATGTCATCGACCGGCTGGGACCGGTTGGCATTTGCCAACAACAACCCGGTGCTGTTTGTGTACAAGGTGGGCGGCCGGGCCTTTGCCACCCGCAGCTACTTCCAGAACATCAACCCCGACGAAGTGCAGAAGGTCAACGCTCGGCTGAAGGCACCAGCCTCCGAACGCCAGACGCATGTGCTGATCATCGGCGAGTCGCTCACGCCCACGCACATGTCGCTGTACGGCTACCCCCGCAAGACCACGCCCCATCTTGAAAAGATGACCGGTTGGGACATGGTGGCTTTGAAAGACGTGTGCTCAGAGCAACCTATGACCCAGCTGTCTATTGCTGAACTGATGACGGGCTTGCCCGCCGATGACATCATCCAGGCAGCCAACCGTCCCAACCTGCTTTCCATATTGAAAGAGGTTGATTTCAAGACCTTCTGGATCACCAACCAGATCGGTCTCGGCAGCGAATACGCTCTGGGCGACCTGTGGTCCCTGTATGCCCACGAAAGCAAATTCCTGAACAAACGTGATTTCGGCGAGGGTTATGACTTCGACGAGGTGTTGCTTCCCGCACTGAAGGACGCGCTTGCAGACACCGCACCGCGAAAATTCATTGTGCTGCACATGATGGGGTCGCATGGCAAGTACGGGCAGCGGTATCCCCAGAGTTTCAAGAAATGGACGGGCAATGCAGACATACCTGCCCATGTTCCACGGCGTGGCAGCGAGGGCTTCAATGCCCAAGAATACAACGACTACGACAACAGCGTGCTCTACACAGACCACATCCTGAATGAAATTCTTGCCATCTCGGCCCAGCAGGGTGTGAGTTCGGTGGTGTACCTGTCTGACCACGGGCAAAACATCGGCGAGTTTTCTGAACTTGTGGGCCACAGCACGACCAATGGCCCCCGCCAGGGTTTTGAAGTACCGTACCTGTACTTTTTCTCAGCGGATCACGCGTCGGCCATTCGCCCGCAACTGGAAACACTCAAGGGCAACGCCGCCCACCCCTATTCAAGCCGCCATTCGCTTTACACCTTGCTGGATGTTTATCGCGTTGAGGCGCCGTTGTCGGGTCCGCGCCTGACGGCCAGCTATGAAGGCACAACTCGCTATTGCGACTCGCTGCCTCGTCCGACGTTGGCACAATGACGCCGGTTCACACCTATTCAACCTGTTTCGCACCCGCCGCATCCAGTTCCTCACGGGGACTGGACCAAGTTTCTTCTTGACCCGCCCCATTTTTTTTTGTGCCCGCTTTTTTCACTCACACGCCATGCAGTTTGCCGATCGCCTGAACAACGTAGAAACCTCCGCCATCCGTGAGCTGTTCAAACTGCTGGGCAAGCCCGGCATCATCAGCTTAGCCCGGCATCATCAGCTTTGCCGGTGGCTTCCCTGACTCGGCCATGTTCGATGTTGACGGTATCCGCGCCGCCGCCAACCAGGCCCTGACCGACGAACCAGGTGCTGCCCTGCAATACGGTGCCACCGAAGGCTACAACCCCCTGCGCGAACAACTGGCCGCGTTCATGCAGGCCAAGGGTGCCAACAACGTGGTGGCAGAGCAGCTCATCGTCACCACCGGCAGCCAGCAGGCGCTGGACCTGCTGGGCAAAACCATGATTTCGCCTGGCGACAAGGTCATTGTGGAAGGCCCCACCTTTTTGGCCACCATCCAATGCTTCCGTCTGTACGGGGCCGAGCTGGTGTCCGCCCCAGTGGACGGCCATGGCGTGCAGACAGACGCGCTGGAGGCGCTGATGGCCGAGCACAAACCCAAGCTGGTGTACCTGATTCCCACCTTTGGCAACCCCAGCGGCGCCACCCTGAGCCTGGAGCGCCGCAAAAAGGTGTTGGAGCTGGCCGTGAAATACAACACCCTGGTGGTGGAAGACGACCCCTATGGCGACCTGTACTTTGGCGAAGCCCCGCCCCCCAGCCTGCTGGCCCTGAGCGCCAGCGTGCCCGGCAGCCGCGAGCTGCTGGCACATTGCGGATCTTTGAGCAAGGTGCTGAGCCCCGGCCTGCGCGTGGGCTGGATGATTGCCCCGCCCGAGCTGCTGGCCAAAGCCACCATGTGCAAGCAATTCAGCGATGCACACACCAGCACTTTTGCCCAAGCCACCGCCGCCCAGTACCTCAAGGCCGGGCGAATGCCAGCCACCCTGGCCCATGTGCGGCAGGTGTATGACGCGCTGCGCCGCGAACTGGGCGACGCCATTGAATTTGTGCAGCCGCAGGGTGGCCTGTTTGTATGGGCCCGCCTGACGGGTGCCGGCGGCAAGCTGGCCAATGGCAACGACTTGGCCAAGCGCGCCATTGACAAAGGCGTGGCATTTGTGCCGGGTACGCCGTTTTTTGCCAGCAACCCCGACCACGCCACGCTGCGTCTCAGCTTTGCCACAGTGGGCGCCGACAAGATTCTGGAAGGCGTGGGCCGCCTGGCTGCCGCGCTGAATGCCTGACCCCCCGACTCATTGAACTGAAGGAACCGCCATGCGTGGAAACATCGCAGCCATCGTGCTGATTCTGGTGGGCAGCTACTTTTTGCTGTCCAACCTGGGGCTGATCAACATCAGCATGCGCGAAATCATCGCCACCTGGTGGCCCGCCATTCTGATCGCAGTGGGTGTGAGCATGTTCATCATGCCCAATGGAAAAAAATAGCAAAAAACCCAATACTTAAAAGCGCCAGAGGCGTTTTTGGTTCAATTTTTTCAGAATACGCTGGCCCACCACAACCGGGCGCGCATGCCCAGCTCGGTGGTGTAGCCGGTGGCCACGCTGCGAATGTTGCCGTCGGCATCCAGCACCACCCAAGCCGGCACCACGTTCAGGCCGTACGCTTTCTGGATGTCTCCTTTCGGGTCCAGCAGTGCAACCCAAGGCAGTTGGCGTTGAGCCATGAATTTGCTGACCTGCGCCGCCTCGCCCGAGCGGCTGGCGATGGTCAGCACCGGCCAGTCGGCCGCCACACGGGTAACGGACCCTTCTTCCATTTTGCAAAATGGGCACCAGTCTGACCAGATGTGAATGGCCACGGCCCGGCCTGGGTGCGCGGCCCGCCACTGCGCCAGACTGAGCGTTGCGCCCTGTGCCACACCCGCCACGCCCGATGCACCCGGCCCAAGCAGGGCCAAGGCCTGGAATTCAGGTGCAGGCCCGGTGGGTGCATCGCGCGTTTGCCAGGCGTTCACGGCAGCCATGGCGACCAACGCCGCCACGATGGTCACCAGGTGCGAGCGCCAGCTGCTTTTGATATAGGCCAACAGCCGTGCTGGCCATGTGGCAGGTGTCCAGGCCACGTTTAGCGCACCACTTCCAGCAACCGGTCCAGGCCGCCCTCGTTAATGGCCACCATGGCTTGTGCCCGCACCGCCGGTTTGGCGTGGTACGCGACTGACAGGCCGCCCGCCTCGGAGCAGGCTTTCATCATGGGAAGGTCATTGGCGCCATCGCCCACCGCCATGCATTCCGCCGGGGTGATGCCCATCAGTGTGGCCACTTCCAGCAGCGTGCGGCGTTTTTCCGCACCGTCGCATATGTCGCCCCAGGGTTGGTCCACCATGCGGCCGGTCAATACATCGTCTGCCACCTCCAGCACATTCGAGCGGGCAAAGTCCATGCCCAGTCTGGCCTTGATGCGGTCGGTGAAAAACGTGAATCCACCTGACACCAGCAGCACCTTCAGGCCTGCAGCCTTGCAAGCCTGCACCAGCGCCTCTGCCCCTGGGTTGACCATCAGGCGCTGGGTGTACACCTCTTCCATGTGCGCCACCGTCACGCCCTTGAGCAGTGCCACACGCTGGCGCAGGCTGTCTTTGTAGTCGGTGATTTCGCCGCGCATGGCGGCCTCGGTGATGGCGGCCACCTCGGCCTTGCGGCCAGCGGCGTCGGCAATTTCGTCCACACACTCGATGTTGATGAGGGTGGAGTCCATGTCAAACGCCACCAGCTTGAAATCGGCCAAACGCAGCGGTGGTGTGAATCCCTGGATGTCAAGGCTGGGGGCAAAGGGGTCAGCGGTGCTCATTTTTTAGGTGAATTTTTTAAGTGTCAAAACAGTCACTACCGCCTGTTAGGTAGCGTTGACTGCTATCAAAAAAAACAGATTTTTGAAGAGATGTGCTTCGCTTCTTCAGTCGGACACATGGCACTCCCGCCGCAAAAGGGCCAGGCCATCGGTGTGGGCGTGCAGGTGGTCACTCAGCAGGGTGGCACGCGCGTCCTCAATGAAGTGCTGCCACAGCTCGGTGTAGTCGGCCTGGTGCAGCTCGGGGGCGTGACTCTGTATGTAAGAGGCCACCAGCTCGGGCTTGAGCCCGGTTTTGCGGATTTTGCGCACCAGCGCCGCTGCGCCTTTTTCGGTCAGCAGCGTTTTGGGCGCCGCACCTGCCGCCACACACAAAAACAGGGTCAGCAGGGAGCCATCGTCCTGGTGTCCACCGGTGGATTTGTGCCAGGCGCTGGACGCAGCGCGGTCAAAGTGGTCGACCTCGCTCACCATGTCCTCGGCCCAAAAGTAGCGGCCCATGAATGCGGGTGTCTGGCAAAACAGCTTGCGGGCGGACACCGAGGCATCCAGTATCTTGGGCAGGTCAGCAAGCATGGACTGCTGCGCCGCTTCGAACGCGGGTTTGAAGCGCTCGGGCAATTTTTTAGGCAGGTTGATGCTTGGCCCTTTGGATGCTGGGTACCTTTTGCGCAGTGCCGCCACCATTTTTTCAAACGCCACCCAATCGGGCAGGGTGGTGAGTTTGAGGACTTGCAACAACAGCGCGGTGCGGATCACGGCCTCGGCATCGGCCCCTGCTTCTTCCAGGTCGCTGGCCTCCAGCCCCAGGTTTTCGGCGGCCCATATGGCGGCCTCCAGCACCAAAGCGACCTGGCTGCGTTTTTCATGCTCCAGTTGGTAGTCGTTCAGGGGCCGCAAGGCCCATTTGGCCAGTTGGGGAATGTGGTCGTTGGTGAAGCCGCCTCGCTCATTCATGCCGAAGTGGGTGTTTTGCGGCATGGCGATCAGCGCCTTCAGCATGTCTGAGCCGCCTTTGGAGCGCGACAGAAACGAGTGATCGCGCAGCGACTCGGCTGCTTTTTGCAAGTCTCCGCCCGTGCTGTGTTCAAGGTACAGGCTGATTAGGTTCAGCATGCGGTCTTTGGCCTTTTCCAGCTCGGGGCGCAAAAACTCGCTGCCAAAGTAGCGCGCAATCTGCACCATGCCCTTGGGTGCATCGGCATTCATAGCCTCGATTTTTTCGGGCGGAATGATACCGTGCTGCACTCCGTACACGAGGGCTTTTTCAAAAAACGAACGCGCGTCAAACAGCGAAACTATGGACATAGGCCACCCGGATCAAATGGCCGACTCTTCGTCTGATACGCGGGCCGCCGGTGTGGCTTTGCCCTGGTCGGTGTCGCGCGTTTCCACCTTGCCGTCGTCTTCCTCCATCTCATCGCCCTCGTTGCCATCGCCCTGGCTGCGCATAAATGCCTGCGCCCGTGCGCGCAGCACCAGCAGCATCTCAATGAACAGGTCGGCGCAGCGGTAGCGCAGGATCCAGGCCAGCTCCATCCAGTCCTGATCGGCGACTTCGTCTTGCTCCACCACTGGCCTGACGTAGGCCGAGGCTTGCAGTTCAGCGCGCGAAAGCATCTGACCGTCGTCATCGGCGTTGTCGAAAGTGCCAGCGCGGGCGAATGCCTCGATGCGCCCCCACTTTTCGGCAAAGTAGTCGGCCAGTGCATCTACGCCACCTTCCAGGTTGCCAATGGCCTCCATGAACTCCACGGGGTCGGCTTCGTCGCGGAAAATGGTCGAATTCATCATGCCCCGCAGGTGGGTGTGGGTCAGGTCTTTGTATTGCTTTTCCAGTACAACGGCACGCGCAAACTGCTCGGGGGTGACCAGCAAGTTCATGATGGATTCTTTGGAGCTGTCGTACTCCCGGATCACCGCCAGAATGTCTTTGGGCGGCAACTGCTCAAGCACCACCATCAGCGCGCCGTCGCCCTCGGCGTCGGCCAGTTCGACCAAGGCGGATTCAGCAGCCACGATATCGCCAGAAGCGATGAGGCTTTGGGTTTTGGCAATCAGGGCAAGGTGGTTCATGCGGGTTCTGCTTCAGTCTTTGAGTGGGTGTTCTGGTGCGGCTGGGGTGCGGTCAGCGGTCTTTGCGGTCAAAGCCTTGTGCTTCCATCCAGTCCTGACCAGCCTCTTCGCGGCGGCGGGCACTGCCCTCGTCGTCGTCAGCGTCGCTGAACGGGTCGTCGCTCTGGTCCTGGTCGTTGTGTTCACCGGCGTCTTCGGCATCGGTGTCATCGTCATCGCCTGCGTCATGGGCTGGGGCCACGGGTTTGCCAGGCTTGGCGTACAGGTATTCAAGGCCTGCGGCCACAGTCATCAGCCATTCACCCATGGGCTCTTTCAGGATTTCCTGGGCCAGCACCTGCGCCCAGGGTTGCAACACCACCGTGTCAGCCAGGGTGTCCCAGTCGGGCAGTTCATCAGACTCACGGCTCACCAAGTCCTCCATCACGCTGGGACGCTTGAACTGAAAAGCCTGGTTGAACACCACAGCCACCATTTCGGGGCTGATTTCAATCATCTGTCGCAAAAAGCTCAGTTCCTTGCGCTTGACGGCCAAACGCTGGCGCAGCACGTCTTTGCCTTCAGAGTCAGAGGTCAAGTCGTCCATTTCGGCTTGATAAGCCGAGTTCAGACCGTGGAAGAAAGGAGAAATGCTCATGTCAGGCAAGGTGTGAAGTGTGGTGCTCTCAGAGCACGGTTTTGATGTAGCTCTGCCAGATGTCGCGGGCAATTTCCTGCGGGTCGTCCAGCAGGTTGCGCCGCCGGTTGTCGTCGTAGGCCTGGCGCCTGGTGGGGTCAGACAACACGTCGTAAGCCTCTTGCACCTGCCTGAAGCGGGCGGCGGCATCGGCTGCAGTGTTGCGATCGGGGTGAAAGAGGGCAGCCCTCTGTCGAAAGGCTTTTTTGATGTCGGCCAGCGACGCATCGCTGCCAAGCCCAAGGGCTGCGTAGTGGTCACTCATGGGCAATTCGGGTTAGGGTTATCGCGGGGGCAATTATGGCGGGCAAGGCCAACGCGGTCCGTTGCATGGTTGGTGGGCGTGTTTCTGCTGGGTTGTTTTGCGTGGCACAGCCTGGTTTGGGGTGATCACTCGTAGGCGCAACCCGACTTTGATTTGCCCGGTGGCACCATGAAGCCCGGGGGCTACATCCTGATGCAGCACATAAAGCGGTTGTCTCGCCCGGTCAAAGCCTACAAAAAGTGGGGGAGCCGCATTCCTGCCACCTACCGGGACAGTGTGCTGAGGCAAACAGGTGCCAGCACCGCCAACGATGGCAATTGTCTGGCTCGCTTCAAGCACTGCCGTAGCTTGGTGCCCATGGCTCAGGAAGTGCACAAGCCCATTTTTCACCTCAGTTCTGCCGATGGTGCCATTGGCAGCCACTCGCAGGCTGTGCGCGATGCCTGGAGTGACTTTAAGTCATGGGCCGTGGCCATTGAAGAGCGGATCTGGCCTTTGTGACTTTCAAATGGTTGCCTGGTTTTTCGTTGCATCACCCCGCCATCGGCGTCCCCAGCCCCCGCAACACATCGCGCACCATCTGCGCCCTGTCTTTCACCTCGGGCAGGGCGCGCTCGATGCGCAGTTTCTCGTTCCCGGCCAGCTTGATGTGTTTGTTCTTCTGGATCAGTTCAATGATCCGCATCGGCTCAACCGGCGGGTTGGGTTTGAAGGTGATGAGGATGACACCGGGCGTGGCATCCACCTTCACAACGCCGTAGGGCTCGCTCAGGCACCGCAGGCGGTGCACGTCGATCAGGGTTTGGGCCTGGGGCGGCAGCTTGCCAAAGCGGTCCACCAGCTCTTCCAGCAGGGTGTCGATCTGTTCGTTGCGTTTGGCCATGGCCAGTTTTTTGTAAAAGCTCAGGCGCAGGTGCACGTCGCCGCAGTAGTCATTGGGCAGCAGGGCGGGGGCGTGTAGGTTGATGTCGGTGGCGGCTGACAGGGGTTTCAGCAAATCAGGTTCTTTGCCGGCCTTCAGGCAGCGCACGGCTTCGCTCAGCATTTCGTTGTACAGCTGAAAGCCCACCTCCAGCATGTTGCCGCTCTGGTTTTCACCCAGCACCTCGCCCGCACCGCGAATTTCCAGGTCGTGCATGGCCAAATAAAAGCCGCTGCCCAGTTCTTCCATGGCCTGAATGGCGTCCAGCCGCTGTTGGGCCTGTTTGGTCAGGCCTTCGATGTCAGGCACCATCAAATACGCATAGGCTTGGTGGTGGCTGCGGCCAACGCGCCCGCGCAACTGGTGCAGCTGGGCCAAGCCAAATTTGTCGGCCCGCGCCATGATGATGGTGTTGGCGGTGGGCACGTCAATGCCGGTCTCGATGATGGTGGAGCACAGCAACACGTTGAAGCGCTGGGCCACAAAGTCGCGCATCACCTTTTCCAGTTCGCGCTCGGGCATCTGCCCGTGCGCAATGGCGATGCGGGCTTCGGGCAAAAACTCTTCCAGTTTCTGCCGGCGGTTTTCGATGGTGTCCACCTCGTTGTGCAGAAAGTACACCTGCCCGCCGCGTTTCAGCTCGCGCAGCACGGCCTCGCGAATGACGCCCTGGCTCTCGCTGCGCACAAAGGTTTTGATGGCCAGGCGGCGCTGGGGTGCGGTGGCAATCACGCTCAGGTCGCGCAGGCCTTCCAGCGCCATGCCCATGGTGCGGGGAATGGGGGTGGCGGTGAGGGTGAGCACATCCACCTCGGCGCGCAGTTGCTTCATCTGCTCTTTGTGGCGCACGCCAAAACGGTGTTCTTCGTCAATGATGAGCAGACCCAGGTCTTTGAACTGGGTTTTTTCGCTCAGCAGCTTGTGGGTGCCCACCACAATGTCCACGGTGCCGTCGTGCACGCCTTTCATGGCAGCGGTGATTTCCTTGGTCGAGCGAAAGCGGCTCATCTCGGCAATCTTCACCGGCCATTTGGCAAAGCGGTCCACCAGCGTCTGGAAGTGCTGCTCTGCCAGCAGGGTGGTGGGGGCCAGGAATGCCACCTGTTTGCCGCCGGTCACGGCCACAAAGGCGGCGCGCAGGGCGACCTCGGTTTTGCCAAAACCCACATCGCCGCACACCAGGCGGTCCATGGGGCGGGGCGAAATCATGTCTTGAATGACGCAGTGAATGGCGGCCTTCTGGTCGGCGGTTTCCTCAAACCCGAAGTCGTTGGCAAAAGTTTCGTAATCGGCCGGGCTGTAGCGGAACGGGTGGCCCACGCGGGCGGCCCGGCGGGCGTAGATGTTCAGCAGTTCGGCAGCGCTGTCGCGCACCTGCTCGGCGGCTTTGCGCTTGGCCTTTTCCCACTGGCCGCTGCCCAGTTTGTGCAGGGGCGCTTCGTCGGCGCTCACGCCGGTGTAGCGGCTGATCAGCTGTAGCTGACTCACAGGCACATACAGCGTGGCGTTGTCGGCGTATTCCAGGTGCAAAAACTCCTGGGGTTCGCTGGTGCCGTTGGGGTTTTGCACCCCCAGGTCCATGTTGATCAGGCCCTTGTAGCGGCCAATCCCGTGGGCACTGTGCACCACGGGGTCGCCCACGTTGAGTTCGCTCAGGTCTTTGATGAGCGCTTCCACGTCGCTCACCTGTTCCTGCTTTTTGCGGCGGCGGGTGGTGGGGCCGGTGGCAAACAGCTCGGTTTCAGTCACCAGGTCAATGCCGCCTTCGTTCCACGCAAAGCCGGTGTTGAGGGCAGCGGTGGCAATGCCCACCTGTTCGTCGCTGGCCTGGAATTCCGCGAGGCTGTCAAAGGCGGGGGGGGCCACGCCACCGGTGCGCAAAAAGTCCAGCAGGCTCTCGCGCCGGCCATCGCTTTCAGCCAGAACCAGCACGCGGTGCGGGCTGGTTTTGATGTGGGCTTGCAGGTGTTGCAGCGGCTCGGGCGCGCCACGCACCACGGTCAGCGTGGGCAATGCATCAAATTCGGCCCATGCGCTTGTCTGTATTGGGTTGTCAGCTTCTGATTCAGTACCGGATTGGGGGCTGGCAGGGCGCACCACCAGCTGGGCATGTTCCTTGGCACGGGCGTAAAACTGCTCGGTGCCCAAAAACAGCGATTCAGGGGGCAGCACCGGGCGCTCTGTGTCACCTTGCAGCAGGCGGTAACGGTCTTTGGTGTCTTGCCAGAAGCGTTGGAACGCGGGCTCCAGCTCGCCGTGCAGCACCACGGTGGCGTTGGCGCCGATGTAGTCAAACACGGTGGCCGTGTCGTCAAAAAACAGGGGCAGGTAGTACTCAATGCCCGCCGTGGCCACGCCGTTGCCCATGTCCTTGTAAATGCGGCTTTTGGTGGGGTCGCCGTCCAGCAGTTCGCGCCAGCGGTTGCGGAATTTGGAGCGCGCCGCGTCGTCCATGGGGAACTCGCGCCCGGGCAGCAGCCGCACTTCGGGCACGGGGTACAGGCTGCGCTGGCTGTCGGGGTCAAAGGTGCGGATGCTGTCTATTTCGTCGTCAAACAGGTCCACCCGGTAGGGCACGGGGCTGCCCATGGGGAACAGATCGATCAGCCCGCCGCGCACAGCGTATTCGCCGGGGCTCACCACCTGCGTGACGTGGTTGTAGCCCGCCAGCGTGAGCTGGCTTTTCAGCTTGGCCTCGTCCAGCTTTTGCTTGACCTTGAAGTGGAAGGTGTAGCCTGCCAGAAACGCGGGCGGTGCCAGGCGGTACAGCGCGGTGGTGGCGGGCACGATGACCACGTCGGCCCCCGTCTCCTTGTCGTGCTGCTGAATGCGCCACAGCGTGGCCAGCCGCTCGGAAATCAGGTCCTGGTGGGGGCTGAAGGTGTCGTAGGGCAGGGTTTCCCAGTCAGGGAACAGGGCGCAGCGCAGCGTGGGCGCAAAAAACGCCATTTCGTCCAACAGGCGCTGGGCGTCCACCGCGTCGGCGGTGACGATGGCCATGGGTTTGCCGGCGGCTTTCTCGCGGGTGCCCAATTGGGCCAGCAGCAGGGCGTCGGCAGATCCAGGGGGACGGGGGAGGGTGTGGCGTTTACCGGGGGGCAGCTTGGGCAGGTCCATGCTGGATTTTAGGCTGCACCCCAGTGTGCGCCCGGTGCGTGGCACCTCGCTGGAGCGTGTGTGTCAGCCCCGGATAGGGCCGGGTTCAGCCAACAACCGCAAGGCTTCGTGCAGCGCGTTGGGCAGCCGCCGTGTTCCCGCTGGTGCAGCGGTGCCTGGCGGCAGGGCAGGGTAGCGGTGGCCCGACGTGAGCAGGTGCAGTTGCACACCCAGCATTTCCACCCGCTCGTCAGGCCCCAGCTCCTTGAAATTGGTGGCCATGCGGCGTCCATCTACCAAGGTGACATTGCCTGCGCCCACCACTTCCACAAAGCGGTTGCGGCCCACCACGAGGGCGGTGTCTTCGTCAATGCCCACGCCCAGCAGGTCGGGCCGCTGCGCCAGGGCCGACAAGAGGCGGCCGAGCCTCCCGCGCTCGTTGAAGTGCTGGTCCACGATGGCGCGAGGCAGCAGGCCCAGACCAATGTCCATGCTGACCACATCTTTTTCGGGCCGGCGGGTGGCATCACCCATGGCCAGCATGGCGCGCGACATCACGGCTGCGCCTGCGCTGGTGCCGCCCACGGTGCAGCCGTTCAGATGGAACCCCAGGTGAATGGCACGGGCAGCAGCGGTTTCCCACAGCCGCTCCATCAACCGGCTCTGATCACCACCGCTCATGAAAAAACCATCGGCTGCCAGTACCTCCTGCACCACGTCAGGGCGGTTGGCATCGTCGGCATTGGCCAGGGGCAGGTGGATCACCCGTTGTGCGCCCAGGTCGGCCAACACGGGCTCGTAACCTTTCCACGAGCCGTCGGGGTCGCTGCTGGCGCCGGTGCACACAACGATGCGTGCCAGCGGGCCGCCGCTGAGTTCAAGGAAGCGGCGCAGCACGGCGCGGTCTTGCAGGCGGTCTTCTGCGCCCCCGACGATCACCAGATGCCCTGTTCGCCGCTCCCGGTCGGCCGTTTGGGCCTGCACATGACCCAGCCAGGGCAAGGCCCCGAGGGCAAGGGCGTGTGCGCCCAGTTGTTGGAGCCAGTGGCGGCGGTTGGGTGTGACTTGGAGGGGCATGGGTACGGCTGTGAGCGCTGGGGCGCGTTGCACAATACCACGCTGTTTGAGGCCGATTTGCCCCCTCTGCAATGACTTGTGACCGCTTGTAATGCCCATTCCAACCGCCAGTGAACCCGTCCGTTTGCATGCCCTCGTGCCGTGTGGTGGCAACGGCTCGCGTGCCGGGGCAGGTGCTCCCAAGCAATACCGGCCGGTGGCAGGCCAAACCGTGCTGGGTCATACCCTGTTCGCACTGGCTGGGGTGGACCGGTTGGCCACTGTGCTGGTGGTGGTGGCCCCGCCCACAGCCCAAGCGGCATGGCAAGAACTCGGCTGCACTCAGGGCGGCCCCACGCTGCGCGTGGCGCGATGCGCCGGGCCAACCCGTGCCCACACCGTGTTCAACGGCCTGGCACATTTGCTGGCCCACGGCGCCCATCCGCACGATTGGGTGCTGGTGCACGACGCGGCGCGTTGCCTGGTCACGCCCACGCAGGTGAACGCACTGATCGATGCTTGCCTGCCCGACGCCGTGGGTGGCCTGCTGGCTTTGCCCCTGCCCGACACGCTTAAAGCCGCCACCCCCGAGGGCCGCGTAGCCGCCACCGTGCCGCGTGCCGACAAGTGGCTGGCGCAAACCCCGCAAATGTTCCGCTTGGGTGACCTGCAGCGCGCCTTGGCATTTGCCGATGCCAGCGGGTTTGCAGGCATCACCGACGAGGCCAGTGCGATGGAAGCCTTGGGCCTGGCCCCCAAACTGGTGCCTGGCAGTGCCGAAAACTTCAAGCTCACTTACCCGCCAGACTTTGCGCTGGCCGAAGCCATTCTGAAAGGCCGACAGGCATGACCACTACCTCCGCCATGACACCACCGGCCCCCTTGCCCCGCCTTCGCGTAGGCCAGGGCTGGGACTGCCATGCCCTGGTGCCAGGCCGCTCCCTGGTGCTGGGCGGCGTGGTGGTGCCGCACACCCATGGTCTGCTGGGCCACTCGGATGCCGACGTACTGCTGCACGCCATCACAGACGCACTGCTGGGGGCCGCCGGGCTCGGCGACATTGGCCGGCACTTCCCTGACACCGATGCCCGCTTCAAAGGGGCCGATTCCCGTGTGCTGCTGGCCGAGGCCATGGCCCGCGTGCGCGCCGAGGGTTTTGAACTGGTGAACCTGGACAGCACCGTGGTGGCCCAGGCCCCCAAGTTGGCCGCCCACATTCCCGCCATGTGTGCCAACGTGGCGCAGTGCCTGGGAGTGGCATTGGGGCAGGTGAACGTGAAGGCCAAAACCGCTGAAAAGCTGGGCCCCGTGGGCCAGGGCCTGAGCATGGAAGCGCAAGCGGTGGTGCTGCTGGCTGGCTAAAGTTCGTTCAAAAACGCAGCTGTAAAGTCAATACAGCAAAGCGGCAGGTGCTTTTTTGATGCTTATTTTTCAACCTGGAGGCTGAGGGTGGCCTGAAGGCCTGGGCCGTGCTGTGTCGGCTTGTGTGGCACCGGGCTGTGCAACGCCAGCGTGCCACCCATGCGCTGCATCATTTTGTCCACCACCGCCAGGCCCAGGCCTGCGCCGCTGGCTTGGCTGCGCGCTTCGTCGGCGCGGAAAAACGGTTGGGTCATGCGGGCCAGGGTGTCGGCGCTCACGCCGGGGCCGTGGTCGGCCACGGTGATTTGCACCCGGGCTTGTGCGCCTTGGCCCACACGTTCGGCGCTCAGCGTCACGTCGGCGTGGGGCTGACCCGGGGTCTGGCCGTAACGGCGGGCGTTTTCCAGCAGGTTGTTGACCACGCGCATCAGGTCCACCGGATCGGCCAGGGCCACCAGGGAGGGTGGCACTTGCAGCGTGATGCGCAAGCCCACGTCCTGCGCCAGCGCCTGGGCGGCACTTGCCAGCAGCGCGCTCACATCGGTGGCTTCGCGCGTGCCCTGACCGGGGCGGGCGTAGTCCAGAAACTTGGCCACAATGCCGTCGATCTGCGCCATGTCCGACACCATGTCGGCACGGGCTTGAGCGTCGGGCACGCTCATTTCAGCTTCCAGACGCAGGCGGGCGAGGGGGGTGCGCAGGTCGTGCGAGATGCCGGCGAGCATCAGGGCGCGGTCTTGCTCTACCTGGGCCAACTCGCGGGCCATGCGGTTGAAGCCCTGGTTCACTTCGCGTATTTCGGTGGTGGGCACTGGCGCAAACGGGCGGTGGCCACGGACAGTTGTTGCAGCGGGCGGTTGATGAGCCGGGCCATCACCACAGCACCCAGCAATGAGAGCAGGGCGGCTGTTCCCAACCAGATGAGCCAGGTACGTCCATGGATGGCGGTGACCCGCCTGGGGTCGATCAGCAGCCAGTAGCTCTCGCGATCCATGGTGAAACCCACCCACAGGCCCTCAAAGCCGTTGACTGCGCGGGCCACGATGGTGCCTGGCCCCAAGCGCTGGGCCAGTTCGGCGGCAATCTGGCGCGTGAAGTCGTCGGTGCCGTAAGGCAGGTGCGTGTCCCCAGGTTCGCGGGGCGCAATCCGCAGGCCTTCTTCGTCGACCAGTGTTTTGACCAGCGACACCCGCGCAATCGGGTCGGAATGCTGCAAACCGGCGCGTGTCAGGTTGACCATGGAGGCCACCTGCCGCGCGCTTTGCAAGGCCTGAGGCCGAAATTCCAGGGCCACAAACGTCTGCAGCCACACCACTGCGCTGACCGTGAGCAGCAGTGCCAAATAAAAAAGTGTGCGCCAGAACAGGCTGAAGCGGCTCAGCCAGCGAGCAGGGCTGAAAAGAGTCATGAACTGTCAGCCCTGGCTGTCGGGCACAAATACGTAACCCACACCCCAAACGGTCTGGATGTGGCGGGGTGCAGAGGGGTCGGCCTCGATCATTTTGCGCAGGCGGCTGACTTGAACATCCAGGCTGCGGTCAAACGCCTCGAACTCGCGGCCCCGCGCCAGTTGCGCCAGGCGCTCCCGGGTCAGGGGCACACGGGGGTGCTTGACCAGTGCTTTGAGCATGGCGAATTCGCCAGTGGTCAAAGGCAGCTCGGTACCATTTTTGCGCAGGGTGCGCTGGCCCATGTCCAGCACAAAGTCCCCGAATGCCACCTGTCCTTCGTCCGAAGGCGCGCCGGGCGCCAACTCGGGTGGGCGACGGCGCAGCACTGCGTGTATGCGAGCGAGCAGTTCCCGTGGGTTGAAGGGTTTGGGCAGGTAATCATCTGCGCCCAACTCCAGCCCAACGATTCGGTCCATCTCGTCGCCCTTGGCCGTGAGCATCAGGATGGGGGTGCGGTCATTGGCGGTGCGCAGGCGGCGACAGATCGAGAGGCCGTCTTCGCCGGGCATCATCAGATCCAGAACGATGAGGTCTACCGACTCTCGCTGGCGCACCTTGTCCATCGCGGCACCGCTGTCGGCCACGATGGCCACGAAACCCTCGCCTGTCAGGTAGCGGCGCAACAGGTCGCGGATGCGTGCGTCGTCGTCCACCACCAGAATTTTGTCGGGACGTGCGGCAGTGGGTTCGGCTGGGTGTTGCATGTGTGTTGTGCGGCAGGGCGTGAACAGTCCTGCATTGTCAGACGGGTGTCGGTCATGGTCGCGGACACCGTCAACACTGGGGGGGCTTTTTGAAGCACCTGCTTACAGGTCGATCAAAAAACCATAGTCAACTTCTGAATTCTGGTAGGTGCCGGATGTCGCTTTGACCGTGGCCATGTTGGCCGGAGCCAGCACCGTGCAGCCGAAGTGAAGCAGTCGGCACGCGGCGCGTTACTGCGCTGTCCAGCCGCCGTCCATTTGCCAGGCCACGCCGCGCACGTTGTTGGCGGCTGGCGAGCAGAAAAATACCGCCAGCTCGCCCAGTTCTTCGGGTGTGGTGAACTGCAGCGACGGCTCTTTTTCGGCCAGCAACTGGCGCTTGGACTCTTCGTTGCTGATGCCCAGTGCGGCAGCTTTGGCATCCACCTGTTTTTGCACCAGCGGGGTCAGCACCCAGCCGGGGCAAATGGCGTTGCAGGTCACGCCTGTGGTGGCGTTTTCCAGCGCGGTGACCTTGGTCAGACCCACGATGCCATGCTTGGCCGCCACATAGGCCGACTTTTGCGCCGAAGCAACCAGACCATGCACGGAAGCCACGTTGATGACTCGACCCCAGCCAGCCGCTTGCATGGCCGGCAGAGCCAACCGGGTGGTGTGGAAAGCGCTGGAGAGGTTGATGGCGATGATGGCGTCCCACCGCTCCACCGGGAAGTCTTGCACCGCCGCAACGTGCTGGATGCCAGCGTTGTTCACCAGAATGTCCACCCTTCCGAACTCGGCTGCAGCGGCTGCCATCATGGCTTCAATGTCGGCTGGCTTGCTCATGTCGGCACCGTGGTAGCCCACTTTGACACCCAGCGCGGCCACCTCGGCCTTGGCGCCTTCGATGTCGCCGAACCCATTGAGCATGATGTTGGCACCCTGGCGCGCCAGTGCTTTGGCGATGCCCAGTCCGATGCCGCTGGTGGAACCCGTGACGAGGGCGGTTTTGTTCTTCAGCATGTGATTCTCCGATTCCATTACGATTTGGTTTCAATGTGCGGTCCAGGCAAAACCAGCTTCTGTGCGGGCTCTACCATGCGTGGATTATCACGAAGCCGTTACCCGTTACGCTGCAAGCGCCGTTCCATGACCCAAGCCACCGTCATATCGCCTCACCCCGGCAATCCACAATTGCGTTACCTGGTGTGTCCTGGAGACGTCAAGTCCAAGGGTGGCCAGCCACGCCGCATGGCCTATTGGGACTGGCCAGCCGGGCCTTCAGGCAATGCTGTGCATGCAGTGGTATGCGTGCATGGGCTGAGTCGCCAGGGGCGTGACTTTGACGTGCTGGCCCGCCATTTGCAGCCTCACGTTCGGGTCGTGTGCCCCGACGTGGCGGGGCGCGGCCACAGCGATTGGCTGGCTGAACCTGCGTGTTATCAAATCCCCACTTACGCTACCGACATGTTGGCACTGTTGGCTGACCTGCGGACCCAAGGCGTGCAAACCATCGACTGGGTGGGTACCAGCATGGGCGGCCTGATTGCCCTGGGGGTGTTGTCTCAACCCGATGTCGGGGTGCGTCGGCTCGTGCTGAACGACGTTGGGCCGACCATTGAGCCTGCTGCATTGCAACGCATTGGCAGTTATCTGGGGCTGCCTCTGCGTTTTGAATCGGTGCAGGCAGGGGCGGACTACTTGTTGGGCATTTCCGCAGGTTTTGGGCCTCACACCCCTGCCGAGTGGCTGTCGATCAGCTCGCCGATGCTGCGTGAACAGGGCGGTGCCTATGTGTTGCATTACGACCCCAGCATTGCCGAACCCTTTAATGCACTCACCGGCGCAGCAGCGCTGGAAGCCGCAGTTCAGGGAGAAACTGTGCTTTGGCACATTTACGACCACATTTGTGCTACGACGCTGGTGTTGCGTGGTGCGTCTTCAGACCTGTTGAGTGCAACCACGGCCCATGCCATGGGCCAGCGTGGCCCGAAAGCGCGGTGCATTGAATTTGAAGGCGTCGGCCATGCGCCGACGCTGGTCGCTCCTGATCAGGTGCAAGCTGTGGTGGGGTTTTTAATGGGTCCGACATGAAAACCACTGATATCCCGCAGGCCCCTGCCGGACTGGCGCAGAACCCCGATGGCGGCGCTGCGCTCATAGTGGCTGCAACGGCTGACGGGTTTGCTGCACCGGCCAATGCCATCGCAAGGGCGCGCGCATTTGCCGAGCCACTGCTGGCATCTGCTGCTCTGGATACTGGAGAAAATATTCTCTCGCATGCCGACGCTGTGACGGCCATCCTGGCCGCCATTGGCGGGTCGGAAGCCATGCAGGCCGCGTGTTACCTGGTGTACGCATGTGAGCACCTGAATAAACCGCAAGAGGTCATAGCCAAAGCTTTTGGCCATAACTTTGCTGAACTGGCGATGGAGACCACCAAGCTGGTTCATCTGCAGCGCGAGGCCCGTCTCAAGTCTGCCCAGGCTCGTGTCGGGCGCGAGCGTGCGGCCGCTCTGCCGGGCGCGCCATCCGGCAACAAGGCACCCGTGTCGGAGCTCGCTGCCAGTCAGACAGAAAACGTGCGCAAGATGCTGCTGGCTTTTTCGCGCGATTTGCGGGTGGTGATGCTGCGTTTGGCCTCGCGTCTGCAAACCCTGCGCCACTTTGCAGCCAACAAGCAGGTACCTCCGGTCGACTTGGCTTGGGAAGCCCTCCACGTTTTTGCACCTCTGGCCAATCGCTTGGGAATTTGGCAAATCAAGTGGGAAATGGAGGACTTGGCCTTCCGCTTCCTCGAGCCCGATACCTACAAGCAAATCGCTCGCTTGCTGGACGAAAAGCGCACCGAGCGCGAAAGCTACATGGTCGAACTGCGCGAACGCCTTGAGCGCGAAATCCGCAGCCAGGGATTTGAGGTGCAGGTACATGGCAGGCCCAAGCACATTTACAGCATTGCCAAAAAAATGCGGGGTAAGTCGCTGGACTTCGGCCAGGTGTTTGACATCCGCGCCTTGCGCGTGGTGGTTGGCGATGTTGCAACCTGTTATGCCGTGCTGGCGTGGGTACACGCACATTTTCATCCGGTTGCCGAGGAGTTTGACGACTACATCGCCAGTCCTAAAGCCAACGGATATCAGTCATTGCACACGGTGGTGCGTGATGAGCAGGGCAGGGCGATTGAAATTCAGATCCGTACTGCCGCGATGCACGACCATGCAGAGCACGGTGTTGCCGCACATTGGGCCTACAAGGAGGCAGGCAGCAAGGGCTACGCAGGCGTGTCTGCGACGTCGGAGTACGACACCAAGATTGCCGTGTTGCGGCAATTGCTGGCCTGGGAGCGTGACTTTACTGGCGACACCCAAGCGCTGTTTGACGACCGAATTTATGTGCTGACACCCGATGCCGCTATCGTTGAGTTGCCCAAGGGTGCGACGCCGGTTGATTTCGCGTACACAGTACACACCAACCTGGGCCACAGGTGTCGCGGGGCCAAAGTCAATGGTGTGATGGTGACGCTCAGCACCGCGCTAGACAACGGCCAAACCGTTGAAATCATTGCCGCCAAAGAGGGGGGGCCGTCGCGAGACTGGCTCAATCCTGAACTTGGCTACCTCGTTGGTGCGCGGGCCAGGGCCAAGGTGAGGGCGTGGTTCAATGGTCTGGCCACTGAAGCCACCGTGGCCCGGGGCCGCGAAGCGGTGGAAAAACTGCTTCAACGCGAAGGAAAAACAGCACTGAGTCTTGAAGACTTGGCCACCCAAATGGGCTTCAACTCGAGCAGCCAACTTTTTGAAGTGGTGGGCAAAGACGAGTTGTCGTTGAGGGCCATTGAAAATCAACTGACGCCCCCAGAGCCTGAGCCAACCAGCGACGATTTGCCCTTTGTACGCAAGCAGCGTCAAAGCGATAAGTTTTCGGGTAGCCACGTTCTGGTGGTGGGCGTTGACTCCATGCTGACCCAGTTGGCCAAATGCTGCAAACCAGCGCCACCCGACGCGATTGGCGGCTTTGTGACCAAAGGAAAGGGTGTCAGCATCCACCGGGCCGACTGTGCCGATTACAGATATTTGTCACGCACCCACCCTGACCGTGTGATCGCGGTTCAGTGGCGGGGAAAGAAAGGTACCGAAAACGCGTTCTACCCTGTGGATGTCTCGGTGGAAGCCCGCGACCGGCAGGGCTTGCTCCGCGACATATCGGAGGTGTTCGCGCGTGAAAAAATCAACGTCATCGGGGTTCAGACGCAATCTGTCAAAGGCTTGGCGTGGATGACGTTTACTGCAGAGGTCTCGGATGCCCAACGACTGAACAGGGTGCTGGCTACACTGACGGACGTTGAAGGGGTTCGCATGGCAAAACGCAGATAGTTCATTGCATGGTGAGAGACGCTGAATTTACACGCTATAATTCGAGCTTCGAATCGTTTGTAGGCGCGTAGCTCAGCTGGTTAGAGCACCACCTTGACATGGTGGGGGTCGTTGGTTCGAGTCCAATCGCGCCTACCAAACTCATGCTGCACCCGTCAAGTGCACGCCGGCCCCAAGCGGCCCTTCAAATCTTGTACCTTTCTCTGTTACCCGCCAGCGTGAAGCGGTGAAGCAGTCCGAGAATTTCACCAAGGATTTGTTCTGTGAACAAAATCAAGCCTGCAGCCGATGCGGTCCCAAGCGGGATTCGGGTCATCAAGAAGTACCCAAACCGTCGTCTGTACGACACAGATACCTCCACTTATATCACTCTGGCAGAGGTCAAGGGGCTTGTGATGGAGGCGCAGCCGTTCGTGGTGTCGGATGCAAAATCGGGAATGGACCTGACGCGGAGCATATTGCTGCAAATCATCCTCGAAGAAGAAACAGCAGGCGTCCCGTTGTTCACCGAGCAAATCCTCGCCAACATCATTCGGTTCTACGGTCATGCCATGCAGGGGTTTGTCGGTGCCTACTTGGAAAAAAACATGCAGGTGTTTACCGAGATGCAGCAAAAAGTGGCTGTACAACCCAAGGCAATGACGCCTGAGGCTTGGAGTCAGTTTCTCAATGTACAGGGCCCTGTTGTGCAAACCATGATGGGCTCTTACATGGAGCAGTCCAAAACAGCCTTCCAGCAAGTGCAAGAGCAAATGCAGCGCAGCAGCGAGCAAATGCTGACAGCCATGGGCCTCAAGCGCTGAATCACTTTTTGACAGGTGTCATTTGAGCTCTGAAACCACTCTCACATCCTCCCATGTGGCTCCCAAAATCGGATTTGTCAGTTTGGGTTGTCCGAAGGCGTTGACCGATTCTGAGTTGATCCTCACGCAGCTCAGTGCCGAAGGGTACGAGACCTCGAAGACATTCCAGGGTGCCGATCTGGTGATTGTGAACACCTGCGGTTTCATTGACGATGCCGTCAAGGAGAGTCTGGACACCATCGGTGAGGCGCTGGCTGAAAACGGGCGCGTCATCGTCACTGGTTGCCTGGGGGCCAAGCAGGACGATGCGGGCGGCAATCTTGTATCAACCATGCATCCGTCCGTGCTGGCCGTGACCGGACCTCACGCCACGCAAGAGGTCATGGATGCGGTTCATTTGCACCTGCCCAAACCGCATGACCCCTTCTTTGACCTTGTGCCAGCCCAAGGCATCAAACTCACGCCCAAGCACTACGCGTACCTGAAAATCAGTGAAGGCTGCAACCATCGGTGTACCTTCTGCATCATCCCCTCCATGCGGGGCGATCTGATCAGCAGACCCATTGGCGATGTGCTTTCAGAGGCGGCACGTCTTTTCAAGGCGGGCGTCAAAGAGCTGTTGGTTGTGAGTCAGGACACATCGGCTTACGGTGTTGATGTCCAGTACCGGACGGGGTTTTGGGATGGCAAACCCGTGAAAACGCGCTTGTACGACTTGGTTCGCGCGCTGGGGTTGTTGGCCCGAGAGCACGGCGCATGGGTGAGGTTGCATTACGTCTATCCGTATCCTCATGTCGATGACGTGTTGCCTCTGATGGCAGAGGGGTTGTGTCTACCGTACCTTGATGTTCCTCTGCAGCACAGCCACCCGGACGTTCTGAGGCGAATGAAGCGTCCAGCCAGTGGTGAAAAAAACCTAGAACGAATCAAGCGGTGGCGCGAGGTATGCCCCGGTTTGGTTCTGCGCAGCACTCTCATAGCCGGATTTCCCGGCGAAACTGAAGGGGAATTTGCTCACTTGCTGGAGTTCTTGCAAGAAGCACAAATTGATCGGGTGGGATGCTTTGCCTACTCTCCCGTCAAAGGTGCAACGGCAAACGCTCTCGATAACCAACTTCCGCAGGCTTTGCGGGAACACAGGCGAGAGAGAGTCATGGCAGTTGCCGAACAGGTCTCAACGGCTCGGCTGCAGCGTCGGTTGGGAGATACCCTGCAGGTTCTGGTGGATTCCGCTCCTGCACTGGGTAAAAAGGGTTCGGTTGGCAGGTCGTATGCCGATGCTCCGGAGATTGATGGCGTGGTTCGATTGTTGCCTCCTCAGAAAATCAGCAAGATTTTGAAGGTGGGCGAATTTACAAAAGCAAAAGTCGTGGCAATCGAAGGGCACGATCTGGTTGCCCAGCCTGTCTGAAGGCGACTCGATGCAGGTCTTCTTGTTTGACCTGCTCGCGCCATTTCAACGACGTGTGGTGGGGCTTACCGAATGCAATTCACTTTTGGTAGCGCGTAAAAGCAAAAAGCCTTGCAATCATTTTGATTGCAAGGCTTCAAACTTGGTGCCCAAGAGAGGACTCGAACCTCCACGACTCTCATCGCTAGTACCTGAAACTAGTGCGTCTACCAATTCCGCCACCTGGGCTTTTCAGGAAAGACGCTAGTATAGCATTACTTATGCAAGACAAAAACACCTCTTTGGATGAATTTTCTGGAACTGTTTCGGGCCATCGTGACGGTCACGGCTTCGTGGCTCGGGACGACGGCGCAGCCGATGTATACCTGCCGCCGAATGAAATGCGCGCGGTGTTGCACAGGGACCGAGTGAAGGTTCGGCTGGTTCGAACAGACCGGCGTGGTCGCTCGGAAGGACGGGTAACCGAAATTGTCGAGCGCTCAAACGCTCCCATCATCGGCCGTTTCCTGCAGGAGGGTGGTATCTGGCTGGTGGCGCCGGAGGACAAGCGTTACGGCCAAGATGTACTTATCCCTGGGGGCGCCACCGGTCTCGCCAAAGTCGGCCAAGTCGTGGTGGTGGAATTGACCGAACCACCTGCGTTGTTCGGGCAACCCGTCGGCAGAATCAAAGAAGTGTTGGGTGAAGTGGACGATCCTGGCATGGAGATTGAAATTGCGGTGCGAAAGTACGGTGTTCCGCACGTGTTTTCCGAGGCAGCCATGGGGCAGGCCAGAGCTTTGCCTGACCGTGTGAGACCTTCAGACACATTGCACAGAATCGATTTGACCGATGTGCCCCTCGTGACGATCGACGGCGAGGATGCTCGAGATTTTGATGATGCGGTTTTCGCGCAGCCTTCCCGGGTTGGTCGTGGCAAAGGCTGGCGTCTGCTGGTGGCAATTGCCGATGTCAGCCACTACGTCGAAACGGGTTCAGCCATCGATGTAGATGCTTACGACCGGGCCACCAGCGTGTACTTCCCGCGCAGGGTGATCCCCATGCTGCCGGAAAAGCTGTCAAACGGGTTGTGTTCGCTCAACCCGGATGTTCAGCGTTTGTGCATGGTGTGTGACATGCTCATCAACGCGGCAGGCGAAATTCACGCTTACCAGTTTTATCCAGCGGTGATGTTCAGTCATGCGCGTTTTACCTACACCGAGGTTGCGGCTATTTTGTCTAACACCCGCGGGCCCGAGGCCTCAGCCCGAAAGGCGTTGGTCCCCAATCTGCTGGATCTACAAGATGTTTACCGAGCTCTTTTGTTGGCCCGCCAGGCCCGGGGGGCGGTTGATTTCGAGACCACAGAGACCCAAATTGTTTGCGATGAATCAGGGCGGATCGAAAAAATTGTGGCCCGTGTCCGCAACGAAGCCCATCGGCTGATTGAAGAGGCTATGCTCGCTGCAAACGTCTGTTCGGCAGAGTTCATAGCCCAAAGCAAACAGCCCGGCCTGTTTCGGGTTCACGAAGGTCCTACTCCGGAGAAACAGGAGCTGTTGCGGGGATACCTCAAAGTCATGGGGGTCGCGCAAACTTTGAGTGACAAACCAACTCCAGGTGACTTTCAGCGGATAGCCCAAGCCACCAAAGACCGTCCGGACTCGCAGCAAATTCACACCATGTTGCTGCGCTCAATGCAGCAGGCGATATACACGCCGTCCAATAGTGGTCATTTTGGGTTGGCTTTTGATGCTTACACGCACTTCACCAGTCCTATTCGGCGATACCCCGACTTGTTGGTTCACCGGGTGATCAAGGCGGTGTTGTTGGAACGAAAGTATCAACTGCCTGATTTACCCACACCCGGTGAGGCCCATGCCAAGCTAGAAAAGCGGTTGGCCGCACGCGTTCCCAAGCGCGATGGAGAGCCTACCGCCAAACCCTCTGCCGACACTTTGGCTTGGCAAGCAGCCGGACTGCACTGCAGCGCAAATGAGCGCCGAGCAGACGAGGCCAGCCGTGATGTGGAAGCGTGGCTCAAGTGCAAATACATGCGTGAGCACTTGGGTGAGGAGTTTGCCGGCGTGGTGTCTTCTGTCACCAGTTTTGGTGTGTTTGTCACCCTGGATACGATGTACGTTGAGGGTCTGGTTCACATCACTGAGTTGGGTGGGGAGTACTTCCGCTTTGACGAACCTAGACAAGAGTTGCGGGGTGAGAGAACCGGCATCCGCTATCAGTTGGGATCACGGGTGCAGGTACAGGTTAGCCGCGTGGATCTTGATGGCCGCCGCATCGATTTTCGGTTGGTTCTACCGGAGGGTGAGGCAACTTCCCGCGCCAATTCAGCCAAGAGTGCGCTCGTTAAAGAAGATGAAGCGCGTTCTCGAGGCAGGTCGTCGGGAGGTGGTAAGCCCAAATCCCAAGGCACAACCGGCACGATAAAAGCCGTCAATTCAAAAGGAGGGGGATCGCGGAAATCAACAAGCAAAGGCGACCCTCAGGGTTTGGGCAAAAAGTCGCGTCGCTGAAACTCGGTGCTCCTCATGTCTGTTTTGCTGTTTATCCTTGATACCTTGCTGTTCTGCTTGGTTTGTGCAGCCTTGCTGCGCGCGTGGCTCAATGCTGCCCGTATCAATCTGTCGCAGCAGCCAGGCCCTTTCATCATGGCCTTGACCGACTGGCTGGTCAAACCCCTGCGAAGGGGTTTGCCAATGGCCTGGCAAAGATCCAGATGGGATACGGCCAGTTTGGCTGTGGCCGCTTTATTTGCATGTTTACATGCGTGTGCCCTGCTTGTGGTCATGGCATGGGGCACGGCTTCTGCGTTTGACGCGACTTTCTGGTGGGCTATGCCGCCGCTGGCATTGAAGCTGTTGATCAAGGCTGCTTTGCAGGGACTTTTGGTGCTCGCCCTCGGTTATGCGGTGTTGTCCTGGGTGCAGCCGCAGTCACCTGTCTATGGTTGGCTATCTCGTCTGTTGCTACCAATGTTGAGCCCGATACGCCGTCGCTTGCCGCTGATCGGAGGTGTCGATTTGTCTGCGCTCGTGTTCGTGTTGCTGCTCCAGGTCGGACTCATGCTTCTGGCCTGACGGCGGCTCACCCCAATGTGGTTAACGCACGGGTCCAATCGCCAGACAAAGGTTGCTCGCAGTCAAAGTCGGCGCATCGTTTCGCCACAGATCAGCCGCTTGCCCGTGGCGCCAAACGGCCCCGGCCAAGGCAAGGAGCAAACTATCGTAAGCGGTTGACAGGCAGTTTTCCGAGCTGTTGGTGAGGGGCAATGCGTGCTTGGCCATGGTGGCGCCGAGCATCCCAGCCAAAACATCACCGGTTCCTGCTGTTGCCAGGCGCCCATTTCCGCTTGAATTGACAATCACTTTACCGTTGGGCCCGGCAATCACCGTTCCGCTCCCTTTCAGGACACAAAAAGCGCCAAAGATGTTGGCCAAGTCGCGTGCACACGCCAAACGGTTTTCCTGTACAGCTTGGGTGGTTGAACCTTGCAGTCGCGCGGCTTCCAGCGGGTGAGGGGTAAGCACCGTCAACAAACCCCGATGTTTTCGGAGCTTTGCCACTTCGGCCAATGCTGGGTCTCTCGTCAAGGCATTGAGTGCGTCTGCGTCCAGAATCAAACGATGCGCGCCTTGAAGCAGTTTTCCCAATTGGTCGGCCACCAACTCGCCACCACCGCATCCGCAGACCCAACAACCAGAGCTCAATGTGCCCGCGTTGTCCAGCGAATTGACTGATCGAAACATCAGCTCCGCTTGGGACGGATCCCAGGCAACCATGGGCTCGCCCAAAGGAACCACAAACACCCGACCCGCGCCGGTTTGCAAAGCCGCACATCCCGCCAAGATTGCCGCACCGGTCATCCCCGAGCCGTTGTGTGATGCGTGCTGTCCGCCGACTACCCAGACATCTCCCCGGCTGCCCTTGTGGCTGGCATGTGGTCGGTACCCTTGCTCCTCGCCCTTGAACAATGACGCCGTGCCAAGTTGGGCATCTTCCATTTCCGCTGCGCCGACGGAGACTGACTGATGTGAACCCCACGGACTGGATGCTCCGAGGTCATCAAACCAAACTTCTCCTGCGGAATCGCGGCCGTGTGCAGTGAAGAGTCCTGGTTTCAATGTCAGAAAAGTCAAGGTATAAATGGATCTGTGACAAGCTGATATTGGAAGTTTTGCTACGTAATTTATACCTGTGTCACTGTCAATGCCACTCGGTACATCCACACACAAACGGATTCCTCCGGTTGCGTGAACCAGTTCAAGTAATCGCTCTGCTGCCTCTGGCCTGTTGGAATTCGATCGATTGCCGCGCCCCCCCAAGCCTAGAACTGCATCGATCACCAAGTCGCATTCAGGTGGTGGAGCGTCTGAAAACACGGCACCAGACGCCCTTGCAGATGCGAGGGCATATCGTGCATCGGCGGATAGGTTGGATTCCATGCCAATGTGGGTGACGCACAAGTTTGCCCCTGTCTCCTGGGTCCATGGCGCTAAAAAACATGCTGCCATCAAACCATCACCGCCGTTGTTGCCGGGCCCGCATGCAATCCAGATGTTTCGGGCATGTGGCGCCAGCGATCTGGCCAACCTGGCCACAGAGTGCCCTGCACGGCGCATGAGTGTGTGGGGGGGCAAGGTGGCAGCCAGCGCGCTTTCAAGAGCTTTGGTTTGGCTGATGGTGTGCAAAGGCGCAAAGCCGATATCGCTGACTCGTTGCATGTTTATCCCATTGTTGGTCATTTGCCCAAGACAGGAGGCAGGGCTCCGTCTGATGGTGGCTTGCTATAATGCTAGAGTTTTTCCGCTGCCGTACTACGCGCTGGCGTACAAAAACAATCGCAAACCAAGCCCAACAGGTGTTGGGGTCTGTGCACGAGACGGCCCTGATCAGGCTTGGATTTAAGAAACAACCTTTGAGAGTAATTTCATGTCTATCTCTATGCGCGAAATGTTGGAGGCGGGTGTCCACTTTGGTCACCAGACCCGCTTCTGGAACCCCAAGATGGCTCCGTACATCTTTGGTCATCGCAACAAAATTCACATTGTCAACCTCGAAAAGACGTTGCCAATGTTTGAAGAGGCTGCCAAGTTTGTGCGGCAACTTTCAGCCAATCGTGGAACCATCCTGATGGTTGGCACCAAGCGCCAGTCTCGCGATACTGTGGTTGCCGAAGCTGTCCGTGCGGGCGTTCCTTACGTCAGCCAGCGCTGGTTGGGTGGCATGTTGACCAACTTCAAAACCGTCAAGACCTCCATCAAGCGTCTCAAGGACATGCAGACCCAGCTTGAGGCTGGTCTTGACCACATGAGCAAGAAAGAGCAGCTTACGTTTAGCCGGGAAATGGAGAAGCTGGAAAAAGACATCGGTGGCATTCAGGACATGCCCGCATTGCCTGATGCAATTTTTGTGATCGACGTTGGCTTCCACAAGATTGCCGTGCTTGAAGCCCGCAAACTTGGCATCCCGTTGGTTGGCGTGGTTGATACCAATCATTCGCCAGAAGGCATCGACTACATCATCCCCGGTAACGACGACTCATCCAAAGCAGTTGAGCTGTATGCCCGTGGAATAGCTGACGCAATCCTTGAGGGCCGTGCCAATGCTGTGAACGAGGTGGTCAAGGCTGTTGCGACCGAAAGCGGCGACGAATTCGTGGAAGTGAAAGAAGTTTCGGCTGCTTGAGCCTGCCTCACCCACCACCTGGGGGCTTGTGAGCCCCTTTTTTACAACTGAATGGCAGCGCTGCGCTGTCGCAACGGAGAATCAAAATGGCAATTACCGCAAGCATGGTCGCTGAACTGCGCGCAAAGACCGATGCACCCATGATGGAGTGCAAGAAAGCTCTGACTGAAGCTGATGGCAACATGGAGAAGGCTGAGGAAATTCTTCGGGTCAAATTGGGCAGCAAGGCTGGCAAAGCTGCAGGTCGTGTGACAGCTGAAGGCGTAGTCACGGCCCATGTTGCAGGCACAGTTGGCGCCTTGGTCGAAGTCAATTGCGAAACAGATTTCGTTACGAAAAACGATATTTTTCTTGACATGTGCAAGAGCATCGCCGAGCTGATTGCAATCCATAACCCCGCTGATTTGGCTGCAGTGGCTGCCTTGCCTCTGTCCGCCGAGGGTTTCGGTCCCACAGTTGAAGATGTGCGCAAGGGTTTGATCGGGAAAATTGGTGAGAACATGAGCATCCGCCGCTTCAAGCGGTATTCCAACGGTGGAAAACTGTCCAGCTATCTGCACGGCACCCGGATTGGCGTTGTCGTTGAGTTCGACGGCGACGAGGGTGCTGCCAAAGATGTTGCGATGCACATTGCCGCTATGAAACCCGTGTCGTTGTCAAGCTCCGATGTGCCTGCCGAGTTGGTGGAGCGAGAGCGTTCTGTCGCTCAGGCCAAAGCGGCCGAATCGGGCAAGCCTGCTGATATTGCCGCCAAAATGATTGAAGGGTCCGTCCAGAAGTACCTGAAAGAAGTGAGCCTCTTCAACCAGTCGTTTGTCAAAAATGACAAGCAAACGGTAGAGCAAATGCTCAAGGCGGCAGGCACCACCGTCAAAGGTTTCACTATGTACGTGGTGGGTGAGGGCATTGAAAAGAAAGTTGATGACTTTGCGGCTGAAGTGGCTGCACAGGTCGCGGCCGCTCAGACAGCGTAAGTTTGAAAATGCCGGTGTCGTTCTGATACGGGCATTTTGACAGTCACATCACAGAAAACCATCCAATCCATGCCAGCATACAAACGCATTTTGTTGAAATTGTCAGGCGAAGCTCTGATGGGCGACGACGCTTTTGGCATCAACCGAAACACGATTGTCCGTATGGTGGAAGAAGTTGCTGAAATCACCCGCCTGGGCGTCCAGGTCGCGGTGGTGATTGGCGGCGGGAACATTTTCCGTGGTGTGGCTGGTGGTTCCGTAGGGATGGATCGGGCCACCGCAGACTACATGGGAATGCTCGCCACCGTGATGAACTCCTTGGCGCTCGCTGATACCATGGACAAAGCGGGCTTGGTAGCAAGGGTGATGTCAGCCATATCCATCGAGCAAGTGGTTGAGCCCTATGTCCGACCGAAGGCGCTACAGTACCTTGAGGAAGGCAAAGTTGTTATTTTTGCGGCCGGTACCGGGAATCCATTTTTCACGACAGATACAGCCGCCGCTCTTCGTGGTGCTGAAATAGGCGCTGAAATTGTCCTGAAGGCCACCAAGGTTGATGGCATTTATTCAGCTGACCCAAAGAAGGATCCCTCTGCGACACTGTTCAGTGCGATCACGTTTGACGAGGCAATGGCGAAAAATTTGCAGGTGATGGATGCCACAGCTTTCGCTCTGTGCCGTGATCAAAAACTGCCGATCAAGGTTTTCAGCATCATCAAACACGGAGCGCTCAAGCGAATCGTTTTGGGAAGCGAAGAAGGTACTTTGGTCCATATTTGATGGCCTTTGGTTTTTCTTGAGTGAGGATTGAAAAAATGACAATTGCTGATATCCGAACAACCATAGAACACAAAATGCAACAGTCCGTCGAAGCATTTCGAGGCGGACTGGCCAAAATTCGGACTGGAAGACCCAACCCAGCGTTGCTGGACGCCGTCCATGTCGATTACTACGGATCAATGGTGCCCATTTCCCAAGTCGCCAACCTTTCCTTGCTGGATGCGAGGACGATTGGTGTTGCACCTTGGGAAAAAGGGATGGGTGCCAAGATTGAAAAAGCCATTAGGGATTCGGATTTGGGTCTCAATCCAGCCAGTCAAGGTGATTTGATACGGGTTCCATTGCCTCCCATGACTGAAGAGCGCAGGAAAGAGTTGACCAAAGTGGTGCGTAATGAGGGCGAGGGTGCAAAAATTGCGATTCGCAACTTGCGCAGGGATGCAAACGAATCAGTCAAGCGCTTGGTGAAGGACAAGCTAGCGTCTGAAGACGATGAACGAAAGACACAAGAAGACGTTCAGAAGATGACTGATCGGTACATCGCAGAGGTTGATCGGTTAGTTGCGTCGAAAGAACAGGACATTTTGGCCGTCTGACCGTTTCGAGGACATTCCACCTTTGCCAATTATCGCCAAACAACCGCTCCAACTTCCAGATTCTGGCGGCGATGTGGGTCTGCCTGCCCATGTTGCTGTGGTCATGGACGGAAATGGGCGCTGGGCAAAGCAGCGATATATGCCCAGAATCGCTGGGCACAAGCGGGGTGTTGATGCACTGAGAGCGACGGTCAAAGCCTGTATTGATCGTGGAATTCACGTGCTAAGCGTTTTTGCATTCTCGTCAGAGAATTGGAACCGTCCCCAAGACGAGGTTTCTGGGTTGATGGAATTGCTGGGCATGGCACTTTCCCGGGAAGTCCCGAAACTGCACGAACAGGGCGTTCAGTTGCATTTTCCTGGAGACAGAAGCAAGTTGAATCCGCGGGTCGCGGAGGGGCTTTGCCGAGCTGAGACTCACACATCAGGCAATCAACGTCTGGTACTGAATGTCTGCTTCAATTACGGTGGTCGTTGGGATATTTGTCAAGCGGCTACGAAAGTCCACGCAAATGGACTGCCACTGACCGAAGCATCTCTGTCTGAGCACATGGCACTGGCCCATGTGTCGGACCCTGACTTGTTTATCCGTACTGGCGGTGAAATGCGCGTCAGCAATTTTCTGCTTTGGCAAATGGCATACACCGAGTTTTACTTTTCAGATGTGCTCTGGCCAGATTTTGGGCAAAGTGAATTGGATGCAGCATTGATGGCATACCAAAACCGTGAACGTAGATTTGGACGAACATCCGATCAAATCTTGTCAGAACGGCCTGATTCAGACAAGGAATGACGTTTTGTTAAGACTGCGCCTGATCACAGCAATCGTGTTATTGGCAATTCTCCTTCCGCTGTTGTTTTTGCCCGATCCAAGGCCATTCATCGCGTTTGGTTTGTTGTTCATTTCCGCTGGAGTGTGGGAGTGGGGGCGAATGAATGGTATCGGGAACTTCAAGTCAGCCCTGATGGGGCTGGCGTTTGGAGTTCTGTTGTTGGGTACTTGGACTCAATTTGGCCTTGTCCCTCCCCCCGCTGTATGGTTTCTTGCTCCAGTTGTCTGGGGCTTACTGGTTCCTGTTCTGTTGAAAAAGGGAATTGGGGTCTGGGTGGATGTACCGCTGGTTCTGCGTGTTGCAGTGGGCTTGGTGGTACTGGCGCTCGCTTGGCTCGCTATGGCCCACGCACGTTATGTCGGTATCAACTACTTGTTCTCGGTTCTTGCCCTGGTTTGGGTTGCCGATGTGGCTGCGTACTTCGGTGGAAAGGCGTTTGGTTCCCATAAGTTGGCACCTTCGGTCAGCCCCGGCAAAAGCTGGGAAGGGGCAATAGCCGGTTGGATTGGGGTGATGGTTCTGGCGTTGACTTGGATTTGGGGTGATTCGCATTTTTCCCCACACTCACTCAGTTTCTACAGCGTCCTTTTCGATCGACATCCCGTGCTGAGTTGGATTCTTTTCTCCGGCCTGGCCGTGGCAAGTGTTTTGGGTGACCTGGTCGAGTCCTTGGTCAAAAGGAGTGCAGGTTTCAAAGACTCCAGCAATTTGCTGCCAGGTCACGGTGGGGTTCTTGACCGCATTGATGCATTGCTTCCTGTGCTGCCTCTGGCTGTTTTGTTTTTCAGCGTGTAAGGGCCTGTATGCAACAGATCACCATTTTGGGTTCAACTGGGTCCATCGGAACCAGCACGCTCGACGTCGTGGCGCGTCACCCTGACCAGTTCAAAGTTTTTGCATTGACAGCTTCCACCCAGGTTGATGTGCTACTTGGTCAAATCAAGCAGTTTTCTCCTCGATTCGCCGTGATGGCGGATTCAAATTGCGCTTCGTTGTTGGCAGACCGGGTTTTGGCCGAAGGCTGGGACACACAGGTACTTTCCGGAATGGAGGGCTTGCTCGCCGTCGTGTCAGACGATCGCGTTGACAGCGTGATGGCCGCGATCGTGGGGGCTGCTGGTTTAGCGCCATGTATGGCGGCCGCCCGTGCCGGCAAGAAACTCATGCTCGCCAACAAGGAGGCGTTGGTGGTCGGAGGCCTTGCTTTCATGAGGGCTGTCCATCAAGGCGGGGGCACCTTGCTGCCGATTGACAGTGAGCATTCCGCCATATTCCAGTCACTGCCTGATGAACGTGCAACGTGGGGCGCGCGGGTCGAGAAAATTGTTCTGACAGCGTCTGGAGGGCCCTTCAGGACGCGCAAAATTCAAACTCTGTCCAGTGTGACCCCGGAAGAGGCCTGCGCTCACCCCAATTGGGTGATGGGCAGAAAAATCTCGGTGGATTCCGCCACGATGATGAACAAGGCTCTTGAAGTCATTGAGGCGCACTATTTGTTTGGCTTCCAACCTTGGCAAATTGAAGTGGTGATCCATCCGCAAAGCGTGATTCACTCCATGGTTCAGTACAAGGACAGCTCAGTGGTAGCCCAACTGGGAACGCCCGATATGCGGGTGCCTATTGCGTACGGGCTGTCATGGCCGGAAAGAGTGGCATCCGGGGCTGCTCCACTGGATTTTTCCAAGTTGCCGCCGCTGACATTTCAACCACCTGAGCCCGAGCGATTTCCTGGCTTGGGTCTCGCATGGCAAGCGCTAGATGCACCTTTCGGTACAACAGCTGTTTTGAATGCCGCCAACGAAGTTGCGGTGGATGCATTTTTGAATCGACGCATTCGGTTTGATCAAATCCACTCTTTGAACCGGTGTGTGTTGGAGAGTTGTATTCCCGACAACCCACAAACAGAGTCCGATCTGCTGGAAACCGATGCACAAGCCCGCCGGGTTGCCTTGGGCGCGATGGCCTCTTTGGCGGGTTGACCTCACTCATGCTGGTCACTCTGTTGTCTTTTGTGTTCGGCTTGGCTTTGCTGATTGCTGTGCATGAATATGGTCATTATCGAATGGCACTGGCTTGTGGCGTTCGAGTGCTGAGGTTTTCAATCGGATTTGGAAAGCCTCTTTTCACTTGGCGTCAACGCCACACCGGTACAGAGTTTGTGCTCGCTGCGGTTCCTCTTGGTGGGTTTGTCCGCATGCTGGACGAACGGGATGCTCACGTGGACTCTGAGATGCGTCATTTGGCCTTCAATACGCAGCCCTTGCGCAGCCGTGCGTTGATTGTTCTGGCCGGACCCATGGCCAATCTTTTCGCGGCAGTCTTTCTCTATTCTGCGGTGAATTGGTGGGGTGTTGAACAGCCCAAACCAGTTCTGGGTTCACCTGTGACTGGTTCCATCGCTGAACGAGCTGGATTTCAGGCTGGCGATTGGGTGGTGTCGACACGCATAAAGGATGATGAACCTCTGATCACTGAATCGTTTGATCAGTTGCGTTGGGTGCTTACGCAAGCTGCGATAGAGAAAACAGACGTGCAGATTTCCATTTCCGATGAAGAAAATGGGACCCCGAGTCGGCTCATCCCCTTGCCGTTGTCTGATCTGGATACCCGTGAAATGGATGCACGACTTTTCCAGCAGATTGGGTTGTTGGCCCCTTTCTCTGCGCCGCGTTTGGGGGCTGTTATGCCCGGTGGTGCTGGCGCTGCTGCGGGGTTGGCGGAAGGGGACTTGGTTCGCAAAGTGGGAACACAAGACATTCAGGATGCACAGCAGTTGCGCAATCGCATTCGCACATCGGTGGGGGTCTTTGGCCAGCAGTACACCCAAGATTGGACCATCGAGCGCAACGGAAAATTGTTAATCATTTCAGTCAAGCCAAAGCCGGAGCTGGTGGACGGCAAATGGACGGCTCGGATCGGAGCTTATGTTGGAGCGCCACCTGAGTTGACAGAGGTGCGCATGTCCTTTGCTCAAAGTCTTTCCAATGGGTTGGCCAAAACTTGGGAGATGTCATTGCTCACGCTGAAAATGATGTCGCAGATGTTGACTGGGGAAGCCTCCCTGAAGAATCTCAGTGGGCCTGTGTCGATTGCTGACCATGCTGGCAAGTCCGCCAGCAGAGGTCTGGTGGCGTATGTGCTCTTCTTGGCGGTGATCAGCGTCAGCTTGGGGGTTCTTAACCTGTTGCCTGTGCCTCTCTTGGACGGGGGGCACCTGATGTATTATCTTTATGAAGCCATAACAGGTCACGAACCATCTCCTGTTTGGACGGAGCGACTCCAGCGTGGTGGCATGACCTTTCTCATGGGCGTGATGGCCATAGCCCTTTTCAACGATGTTGCCCGTCTCCTGGGCTGATCCCTCCTCATGAAAATCAAACTCTCCAGCCTAAGGGCTGTAGCCCTGACTGCAGTTGCGTCTTCGCTGCTGACTGTGGCGCCTGCTTTTGCACTCGATCCCTTTTCTCTTCGCGACATCAGAGTCGAAGGACTGCAGCGGGTTGAACCAGGAACCATTTTTGGATCGCTTCCCTTCAGGGTAGGGGAGACCTATACCGATGAAAAAGGGGCTGCAGCCATCCGGGCTTTGTTCGCCCTTGGGCTCTTCAAAGACGTGCGTATTGATGTCAGCGGCGATGTGTTGGTGGTAGTAGTCGAGGAGCGCCCCACTGTGTCTGACATCAGTTTTTCGGGTGTGAAAGAATTTGACAATGAGGTGCTGCGCAAGGCATTGCGGGACGTCGGTTTGACCGACGGACGCCCGTTTGACAAGGCCTTGGCCGACAGAGCCGAGCAGGAACTCAAACGCCAGTATTTGAACCGAAGCATGTATGCGGCTCAGGTCCTGACGACTGTCACACCCACAGAACGCAATCGGGTGAACCTCAATTTCAGTGTTGTGGAAGGCGACGTTGCCAAAATCCGCGAAATCCGGATTCTTGGAAGCAATGCGTTTTCAGAATCGACACTCAAGGAACTGTTCGATTTGGATACAGGCGGTTGGTTGAGCTGGTACACCAAATCAGACCGGTATTCGCGTCCAAAGCTTGCGGCAGATTTGGAGTCTTTGAAGTCTTATTACCTTACTCGCGGGTACCTCGAGTTCAACATCGACTCTACACAAGTGGCACTTTCGCCGTCCAAGGACGAGGTAACCTTGACCGTGAACATCACGGAGGGAAACCGATACGTGGTTTCTTCCGTGAAGTTGGCGGGCGATTTCCTGGGCAAAGAGGACGATTTCAAACGTCTGATCTCGGTACAAGCAGGAGAGCCTTACAACGCCGACCAGGTTGCCGCTACCACCAAAGCCTTCACCGACTATTTTGGTGCGTTTGGCTTCGCCTTTGCGCGGGTTGATGCTGCACCAGACATTGACCGTACCAACGGTCGGGTCGCATTGACACTGCAGGCCCAGCCATCACGCAGAGCGTACGTGCGCCGTATCAACATCGCTGGCAACAACCGGACCCGTGACGAGGTGATCCGACGAGAGTTGCGTCAGTTTGAATCGGCTTGGTACGACAGCGACCGCATCAAGCTGTCACGCGATCGCGTGGATCGTCTGGGATTTTTCACCCAAGTGGGTATCGATACCCAAGAGGTCTTGGGAGCGCCCGATCAGGTCGATCTTCAAATGACCGTGGCAGAGAAACCCACCGGCAATTTGTCGATCGGCGCTGGATACTCCCAAGCTGAGAAGGTGTCATTTATTGCTGGTATCAAACAGGAAAACGTATTTGGAACAGGAAATTACCTGGGCGTTGACCTCAATACCAGTAAGTTCAACCGCCAAGTATCTGTCACTACGACAGACCCGTACTTCACACAAGACGGTATTTCACGCACTGTTGATGTCTATTACCGAACCACACGTCCTTATACACAGCAAGGCGGTGACTACCAGTTGATCACGCCTGGCTTCAATGTGAGGTTTGGCATTCCGTTCACGGAAACTGACACTGTGTTTTTTGGTGGAGGCGCAGAGTCCACCAAAATCGTGTCTGGCACCAGCATGCCTGCCGCCTATCTGGAGTTCGCGAGGCAATACGGCGAACGCAGCGTGTCCTTGCCCCTGACCGTGGGCTGGACGCGTGACGACCGCGACAGTGCCTTGGTCCCGACGAGCGGCCGTCTTCAGCGCGTTCAGACGGAGTGGGGTGTTGGTGGTGACACAAGATATCTGCGGGCCAACTACCAGTTTCAGCAGTACGTTCCACTGAACAAGCAATTCACGCTGGCTTTCAATTCGGATTTGGGCTGGGGTAAAGGGCTGGGCGGCCGTCCATTCCCTGTGTTCAAGAACTTTTTTGGCGGTGGGCTTGGGTCTGTCCGCGGCTTTGAGCAGGGCACTTTGGGCTCGCGGGACATCACTGGCTCGTTCATTGGCGGGCCCAAGAAGGTGGCGCTGAACGCTGAGCTGCTCGCCCCCTTCCCCGGCGCTGGCAATGACCGTACGTTACGTGTTTTCGGCTTTGTAGATGCGGGCAATGTTTACGGTGAGTCTGACAAGCTGGATTTCGGCACCATGCGCGCCTCAGTGGGTGTTGGCCTCAGTTGGTTGTCTCCAGTGGGTCCGCTGCGGATTGCAAAATCCAGAAAATCCAATTTCAAATCGGAACCTCTTTCTAATGATTACTTTTCTCAGCAAATCGTTGACCGTTGTCACATTTGTGGTCGCCAGTTTGACGGCTACTGCTCAAGATATTCGTATTGGTGTGGTTAACGTAGAACGCCTGATACGTGACTCGAACTCGACTAAAGCCGCTCAGACCAAGTTGGAAGCAGAGTTCTCCAAGCGAGAAAAGGAGCTGGCTGATCTGGGGACCCAACTTAAGACTGCTACCGAGAAATTCGAACGCGAATTACCTACTCTTGCGGAAAGCCAACGGGTCAGCCGTCAGAGGCAGTTGGTTGAACAGGATCGTGAGTTCCAGCGGCGGCAGAGGGAATTCCAAGAGGATCTAGGTTCGAGAAAGAATGAAGAATATCAACAAGCTCTGGAGCGCGCATACAAGGCTCTCAAACAAGTCGCGGAAAGCGAGAAGTTTGATTTGGTGATTGAAGAGACAGCCTATGCCAGCCCTAAGTTTGACATCACCGACCGTGTGTTGAAGGTGATCAACGGCGGCAAGTGAGCGGGGCCAGTTCCAATTGGCCCAATTGCTGAGCGATATAGCGCGAGCACTCGGTGGCGAGTTGCGCGGAGCGGACACGCTGATCGAACGCTTGTCCCCGGTTGAAAGTGCTAAGGCTGGGTCCCTGGCTTTTGTCAGCCACATCAAGTTTGCCAAACACATCGGCAACACCGAAGCCTCAGCCTTGCTTGTGGGGCCTTCACTGGCAGAACTTGCTAGCCAGAAGGGCCCCTGCATTGTGGTGCCGGACGCTTATGTTTCGTTCGCGAGGCTGACCCAATATTGGCGTGCTGTTCACTCGGCGCCAGTAAACCCATTCATTCACCCAACAGCAGTGATCGAGCCCACGGCGTCCATTGGTGCAGATGCCGCCATAGGGCCAATGGTCTACATCGGGTCTGGGGCTTGTATTGGATCAGGCGTGCGTTTGGGGAGTCATGTGGTCATTGAGTCCGGGGCGAGCGTTGGAGATGCGTCCGTTCTGCACGCCCGGGTGACCCTTGGCGAAAACTGCATTGTGGGCAGCCGGTGCATCCTGCATTCAGGCGTGGTCATTGGGGCCGATGGATTTGGTTTTGCTCAGCAGGACGGGCGGTGGATCAAGATAGAGCAGCTTGGGGCTGTGCGCATCGGTAGCGATGTGGAGTTGGGTGCGAACACATGTGTCGACCGAGGTGCCCTTGACGACACCGTGATCGAAGACGGCGTCAAGCTCGACAACTTGGTACAGATTGGACACAACGTGCACATCGGTGCCCATACGGCCATGGCTG